>TARA_B110000467_G_scaffold38748_1_pt1 | contig 10976 bp, 8 predicted proteins | sample TARA_B110000467 | Tara Oceans TARA_B110000467 (sample SAMEA4398341) | marine metagenome | biome: Polar Biome; feature: [MES] marine water layer (ENVO:01000295) within the mesopelagic zone...; material: water (ENVO:00002006), including particulate matter (ENVO:01000060) such as...... | reverse complement strand
ATATATCCTAACTATATTTTCGTTATAAAAAAACAACACCCAGCATAACTCAATAATTATGCCGGGTGCGACTTATCGGACAATTTGGCAGACTTTCATCAACATCTAGTCAAGCTATGTCACCCTATCTTTGCTTTCATTTTTTACTTCAGTTAGTTTTTGGCTGAAATCTAGTTTACCAGACTTACCTTTAACCGTAATTAAACCATTCTCAGAAAAATCTCCATTTAAAAACTTAGATGATATAACATTTTCAATTTCATTTTGGATTTCTCTTCTAAGTGGTCGTGCACCCCACTCTCGATGACTACCATCTTGAATTAATATATCTTTTGCTGTCTTTGTGACTCTTAGCTTCGTGTTCATGTTGCTAAGATTTGCATGTAAATCTTTTAATTGAAGCTCAATAATGTCATATAAATTTTCAATACTTAAAGAATTAAAAACAATAATATCATCTATTCGGTTTAGAAATTCAGGTATGAAGTACTTTTTAACTTCTTTCATAATATCAACTGAATGGCTTTGAGCATCATCAGGTGAACCTTTAGAGAAGCCTATTTGAGACGAATTGATGTTTCGTGTACCAATATTTGATGTCATAATAATCACTGTATTTCTAAAATCAATGACACGACCTAAACTATCTGTAACTCGACCTTCATCTAAAACCTGCAGTAAGATATTAAATACATCACGATGAGCCTTTTCAATTTCATCAAACAGTATTACAGAGTAAGGGTTTCTACGTACCTTTTCTGTGAGTTGACCACCTTCTTCATATCCTACATATCCAGGAGGGGCACCTATCAGCCTAGAAACATTATATCTCTCCATATATTCTGACATATCTATTTTAATAAATGCTTCTTCATTAGTGAATAATTCATGTGCTAAAACTTTGGCCAACTCTGTTTTACCGACACCGGTTGGTCCGAGGAATATAAATGACCCTATGGGATGATTCGGGTTTTTAAGTCCAGCGCGGGCCCTTAATATTGCTTGCGTTAGCTTTTCAATGGCCTCATTTTGACCAATGATTTCCTCTTTTAATATTGAATTAAGATTCAGTAGCCTCTCAGATTCATTCTCTGCGACTTTCTGTAGAGGTATTCCCGTTATCATTGAAACAACATCGGCCACATCATCTTCAGTAATTATCGGTTTATTAATTTCCTCCTCTTGGTGCCATTCAGCCTGAACCTTAGCAAGTTTTTCTGCAAGCTTACGCTCCTTATCGCGAAGTTCAGCAGCTTTTTCAAATTTTTGTTTTGCAATAACTTCCTCTTTTTTCTTCCTCGTGGAAATAACTTGTTTTTCTAATTTCAATATTTCGTCAGGTACATTAATATTACTAATATGAACTCGAGATCCAACTTCATCCATGACATCTATTGCTTTATCAGGTAAGTATTTATCAGTAATATATCTATCGCTGAGTTTTACACAAGCAGAAATAGCTTTATCATTTAATTTTACCTGATGATGCAATTCATACTTTTCTTTAATCCCATTCAAAATTTCAATAGTATCATCAATAGAAGGAGGATTTATCAATACTTTTTGGAAACGACGCTCGAGCGCACCATCTTTTTCTATATGTTTTCTAAACTCATTAAGAGTAGTTGCACCCACAATTTGAATATCACCTCTTGCCAAAGCCGGCTTAAACATATTTGCTGCGTCCAAAGAGCCCGATGCGCCTCCTGCACCAACTAGCGTATGTAGTTCATCAATGAAAACAATAATTTCACTACTAGATTCAAGCTCTATCATTAGCGTTCTCATTCTTTCTTCAAATTGCCCCCTGTATTTAGTCCCCGCAATTAAACCGGCTAAATCAAGAGCAACTACTCGTTGATTCCATAATAATCGTGGAACCGTCTTATCATTGATTCTCAATGCTAAGCCTTCAATGATTGCAGTTTTACCCACCCCTGGTTCACCAATTAAAACAGGATTATTCTTTTTACGTCTAGACAATATTTGTGCTACACGCTCGATTTCAAGAGAACGACCAATAACAGGATCTATCTTCCCATCTTTAGCCATCTGGGAAATATCACGACTAAACATATCTAGTGTTGGTGTGTTGGATTTCTTTGCAACCCCCTTTTTCTCTTTTTTAGATGGGCCAGATGTAATAAATGTAGATAATAATTCATAGTCCACACTAAATGATGATAGAACTTCTGTGGCTAAGCCTTCATCTTCACGTAAAAGTGCTAGCAACAGGTGGCTTTGACTTGCAATATCCATATCCATAGATTGTGCTTCACTAAAAGTAGTTCTTAGTATTCTTTCTGCTCTACGTGTTAACGGAAGATGACCTAAGGTCATGGTTCCACCGCTAGGCTTTGCCATTTCTTCAATCATGTCTTTCATTTCATCTAAATCACACCCAATTGCCACCAGTATACTTGCGGCATTACCTTTAATGTTTTTAATAATACCTAGTAATAGATGCTCAGATCCAACATAGCTATGTCCAATACGAACAGCCTCTTCTTTTGCAAACTTTAATATAGTTTGAACACCTTTTGAAAAATTTTCTTTCATTAAATAGCTCCTTTTATAAGATGTAATTTACCATTCTTCAGATTTAGAATTCTATTACATATTTTAGTTACATTTTCATCATGTGTCGCAATAATAAATGCAATATTATATTTATCCCTGAAAGATTTAATTAGTTCTAGTAAAATTTCAGTATTGGAATTATCAAGATTCCCTGTAGGTTCATCAGCTAAAATAAATTTTGGCCTATTTACTAAAGAACGCAGAAAAGCAATTCGTTGCCTTTCCCCACCAGAAAGCTCTGACGGGAATCTATTTTTTATATGAGATAAACTTAAAGATGATAAAAGTTCATTACACCAACTCAAATTACTTATTTCACTTGTATACCTATCTAACATAAGAGGGATCAAAAGATTTTCTAAAACAGTAAATTCTGTTAACAAGTGATGAAATTGAAATAAAAAACCTATGGACTTTGCGCGCTCAGATTCAATATCATGGATAGATAGAATTGGTTTATCATTGATCGCTATATCTCCACTATCAGGTGAATCGAGTAATCCCAATACATTCAATAAGGTAGACTTACCAGAACCAGAGGCACCTCCTATTGCTACAATCTCTCCATCATTGAGTTCGAAATTTAAATCCATCAAGACAGGATTTCTTACAGAACCACTGATATATGTTTTTTTTATTTTTTTTGCTTTTAATATCATTTGTTATAATTTAATGATTTAAGAATTGGAATTCGAGATGCATAAACAGCAGGATAAATTCCAGCAAATAACATAATAAACAAACCAATTAAATATATTATAAATATTTCAAGATTTGATATATTTAATTTAAAATTAAATATTAATTCTGAGGAAAAGATATTTCCAATAAAATTATTGGAATTATCCAACTGAATCAAACTTTTAGATATAAAAATACCAATGACACCACCGATTAAGCCAATAAGTAGGCTCTGTAAAAAATAAATCCCAGCAATTGTATTTTTTGAGTAGCCTAGAATTCTCAAAATTCCAAGTTCAGAGACTCTCCTTATAACTGTTATACACATTATAGAGAATGATGAAAATGCTGATAATAATATAATTAAAAAACCAAATGAACTAAAAGCAAGTTTCTCTAGACTCATTGCTGATATAAAATCACTGTGTACGTCTTTCCAAGTCTCAATACTCCTTACATTTGGATAAATTAGCTTAATTTGAGCTGGAGTTAAATGTGAATGGATTTCTTTATCTGAAGATTTCAAAAGAGACTCTCCAAATGAAAGATTAGTAAAGATGTAACTATCATCATAATTCAATAGTTTTAAATTGAATATATCTGAAACTTTCACTTTAGCTGATGTTGGAATACCAGTAATGAAACTTACATCTACCGGAGATATCATTTCTATATAATCTCCAACGCTTACTCTAAGCTTAGACGCTAATCCTCTTCCTAAAATAACTCCATTGGAATCATTTGAAGTTTGTATAAGAAATTTAGAAAGTGTATTGTTCTTGAAGCGATGAAAACCCTCTATTGACCTAACGTTAATAACTCTATAATCACCATCATTATTAACAATTGCCTTTCCATCAATGGTAAATGAAAAGTTTTTATCATCAGGCATTACAAAATCACTATCTAGTATTTTTGACGTAAAATTTATAGTTTCTAATTTTTTAAAAACTTCGTTTTCCATGCCTTGCATAATTGCAAAAGTAAGAGTTACTGCAATTATTCCAAGAGTGAACCCTAATAATGGGAAATAAAATCGCCAATTGTTATATCCACCATTTTGATTCCTAAAAATATACTTAATATAAAATTCTATTTTACTCATACATAAGGACGCTTGCAGGAGAATATTTAGATATTTTAGATGCAGGAATAAATGTAACTAGGAAAGAAAAGAGTAGACCCACGCTTGGATAAAATATAAAATAGAATTCATTAAAGTAAACAGGTAGATAATTCATGAAATAGATATCTGATGAAAGGGAAATCCAGTGATACTCATGTTGCCCTAATAAAAGTAAAAATCCAATTATAACCCCAATTAAACAACCTAATGTTGTCAATATAAAGCTTTGTAGTAGAATTATATGCCTAATCTGATTTCGTCTAAAACCTATTGCCTTTAGAATGCCAAACTCACTCTTCCGCTCAAATGAAACCATCCAAATTGTTGCAGTTAAATTAAAAATTGAAATTAATACAATAAAGAGCATAATGAGCTTAATGGGTATATCGTAAATGTTTAACCATGAAATAATACTGCGATGGCGATCCTTCCAAGTGGTTATATAAACCGGGTAACCAGCTAATTCATCGAATAACTGAACCTCCAATTCATCAATTCCCATAGGTGTATCTGTTGCAGATATTATTCCAGTTATTGTTTCTTTATCTAGAAAGAACTCCTGACTAGTAAGTAAAGGAATAAATGCTAGTAATTTATCATATTCTGAAAAATCTGTATCAATTATTGCATTTAACTTAATCTGCAATGCATTGATTTTATTTTGTTTAATAATATCATCTATATTAAAAAGGTAAAAATAGTCACCAACTTCAAGGTCTAAACTTTTTGCTAGACTGCTGCCCAAAACAGCACTATTTGTATTAAAGTCTTTTATTGAACCAGATATAATAAAATCATCTAAATTAAAAATATTTTTCAGGGCATAACTTGAACATCCATAGACAATTGCACCTTCAGAATCACCTCCATTTTTAATCATGGCATGGTTTTCAGTATATAGCTGATTAGCCGAAATTTCAGAATTAGCATTTAAAATATTTAGAATTTTTTCAGCTTCAGTCAAATTCATATTATCACTATAATAACTGGTAAACCTAATATGCCCGTCAATTGAAGAGAGTTTTGAATTTACCATATTAGAGAAACCATCAGAGAGGCAAGAAATTATTATAAGCGAAGCGATGCCAATAGAGAGACCTAAAACACCAAGTATAGAGGTGACATAAACGAACCCAAATGAGTGTTTTGAAAATAACTGTCTATATGCTATTGATAAATAGTTAAACAATAATTTATTCAGGTCGCATTGCTGGAAATAGTAATACATCTTTAATTGAACTTTGTTCAGTGAGTAACATAACTAGTCGATCAATACCAATACCAACACCACCTGTTGGAGGCATGCCTGTTTCCATTGCCTGTAAAAATTCTTCATCTATAATTTGCGCTTCATCATCACCTAAGTCTCTTAGCTTAGACTGTGCTTCCAAACGATTACGCTGCTCTATTGGGTCATTTAGCTCTGTAAAAGAATTTGCGAATTCCATTCCACCAATAAATAATTCAAATCTTTCAACAATTTCAGTATTTCCATCTCGTGAAACTTTTGCAAGTGGTGAAATTGCTTTTGGGTAATCAGTAACAAAAGTGGGTTTAACTAAATTAGGCTCTACTAAAGCACCAAAAATACCATCTAGCAACTGTCCATAATTCATATTTTTTTCCACCTTAATACACTTACTATTAGCCAACTCATAGAGTTTGGGGGTGTCCATATAATCAACTCTTTCGCCAGTAGCTTCATTTAACAGATCAAACATAGATTTACGGACAAAAGGTTGAGAGATATCAATGGTGTTACTCAAAAAAATGAGATTTTTCCTACCTATCTTTTCTGCCACTTTATGAATTAAATCTTCTGTTAGATTCATCATATCATATACATCAGCATAAGCCTGATAAAATTCTAGAGCAGTAAATTCAGGATTATGATTTCTGTCCATGCCTTCATTTCTAAAATTTTTAGCGATTTCATAAACTTTTGTAAATCCACCAATAATCAATCGCTTTAAATATAGCTCATCTGCAATCCTCAAGTATAGTTTTTGATCAAGTGTATTGTGAAATGTGGTGAATGGTCGAGCAGATGCTCCACCATAAATAGTTTGTAAAACTGGCGTTTCAACTTCAATATATTCTTGTGCGTCTAGTTCTGCTCTTAATGCAGATATAATTCTAGCCCTATCTTTAAACACATTGATCACATCAGGATTAGCAATTAAATCTAAATGGCGATGTCGATATCGCAGTTCTTTATCTTCAAATGAATTAAATGCTTCACCATCTTTTTCCTTTAGATTAGGCAATGGTCTAATGTTTTTAGATAATATCTCAAGTGTATCAGCTTTAATTGTCAACTCACCCATTTTTGTAATGAATAGTTTTCCACTAATTCCAATTATATCACCTAAATCTAAATTCCGTACAATATTATCATAAACGCCATCGGGTAAAATATCATTTTTGGCATAAGCCTGTAATTTACTTGACTCATCTTGAATATGAATAAAGCTGGCCTTACCCATTTTTCGAAATGAAATAATTCTACCACAAATTGACACGCACTCTTCCAGTAAATTTTCTTGTTCTGATAGTATACGGTTAATTCTATGTGATGCAGAATATCTATATGGAAATGGATTTATTCCAGCATTTTTTATTTTACCTAATTTTTCTAGGCGATGCACCATTATTTGCTTTAAACTATTATTTTCAGATGACATTTTTTTTACTCTCCATATTCATCAATAAGTAGGCCCGTATAAATTGATCTATCTCACCATCCATTGTTGCCTGTACATTTGATGTTTCAACATTCGTTCGATGGTCCTTAACTAAATTATAAGGATGGAATACATATGAACGAATTTGACTTCCCCATCCAATATCTTTCTTTTGGCCCTCAAGCTTTTCATGTTCAGCGGCTCGCTCATCCAGCTCTTTTTGGTATAGCTTTGCTTTTAGCATTTTCATTGCCGTATTCTTATTTTTGAGCTGACTCCGTTCATTCTGACACTGTACGACAATTCCATAGGGAATATGTGTTAGTCTTACCGCAGAATCTGTTTTATTAATATGTTGACCACCTGCACCACTTGCACGATAGGTATCAACTCTAATATCCTTCTCATCAATTTCAATTTCTAAATCATCATCTAAAATTGGATATACGAACACAGAGGCAAATGATGTATGTCGTCTGGAGTTGCTGTCAAATGGTGAAATGCGTACCAAGCGATGCACCCCCCTTTCAGCCTTGAGATAACCGTAAGCAAAGTCTCCTGAAATTTCTATGGAAACGTCTTTCAGACCAGCTTCATCGCCATCTTGATAATCTAATATTTTCATCTTAAACTTATTTCGTTCACACCAACGCGTATATAGTCGATAAAGCATACTAGCCCAATCTTGCGACTCAGTACCACCGGCACCAGGATGTATTGTTAATATTGCTCCTCGCTGATCATCCACTTCACTTAATAAATTTAATAACTCTGCATTTTCAACAACCTTCGAAAAAGAATTTAATGTATCAATTGAATCAGAGTCGATATTTTCACCATCATTAATTATATCCATATAGAATTCTGAATCATCATAGTGACGGTCTAGGTTAGACCAGATTTTCATTTCATTTTCAATTTTACTAATTTGCTTTAAAACTTTTTGAGCTGTGGTATTATCATCCCAAAAATCCACATTAACTGTAAAGAGCTTTAAGCGACTCAATTCACTATCTAGGATATGCATATCTATAATTTCACGGAGCTCTTTATATTTTTTCTTCACTGAGCTAAATAAGTCACGATAAGTATTAATATCCAAAGCGTAAACCTGAATAACAAGTAGACATGCGTGATAGAAGAGCTCTAATTTTAATATGCTCAACCACATCATGGACTCTAATAATATCAGCTCCATTTAACATTGAGAGAGTACTCATAGAAATAGATGCTGCTAGCCTTTCAGACGGTAAATCATCATCATATTGTAAAAAAGATTTTCGAGACAAACCAATCAATACGGGAAACCCTAATGATTTTAACTTTGCAATACATGAAATAATTCTATCATTATCTGCAATCGTTTTACCAAAGCCAATTCCTGGATCTATTATAATTTTATCAGAATCAACGCCAGCCTTAATTGCCCGTTCACACCTTTCTTCAAAGAATAAAATGATATCATCTATCACATTACTATACTTTGGATTATCCTGCATAGTTTTTGGAGTACCTTGCATATGCATTAAAATTATTCTTGCACCATAATCCGCAACAATACTGAGCATTTCTGATGATGTTCCACCTGAAATATCATTAACAATATCAAATCCATTCTGTAAGGCAAAATGTGCTGTTTTAGGTTTATATGTATCAATCGATAGTTTTGATACTATATCTTTAGTTAGCAATGGAAGGAATCCTTCTATACGTTTTATCTCCTCATCTGATGAGACAGGCAAAGCACCTGGGCGAGATGACTCAGCACCAATATCAATAATATCTGAACTTAATAGTTTCTCCAAGCGACTATAAAGTGATTTTTCAACTTCAAAATAAAATGAATCCGGAGTGAGATTCAGGATGCCCATAATTTGAACATTTTTGGCTAAGTTATACATTAGATTATATATCTAGGTTCCCCTTAGGATTTAACTTTTTTACTTCGCCTTCTAAGAGGCTTCTCATCTGATGATTTACCTGAGTGAACCTTTACTATTTTATCACCATCAACTAAACATTGCAAATCATTCCCATCAATAGTTTCAAATTCTAGTAAGGCCTTTGCAACTGCATGTAATTGATCAATATTTTCAGCTAATATATAATCTGCATTTTTCTCAGCAGCTTTTACAAGCTTTGTTATCTCAGTATCAATCAAATTAGTCATTACATCACTTAAATCATTTCCTTGAGAAATATCTCTACCTAAAAAAACTTCCCCTGATTTTTGAGCAAAAGCCAGTGGACCAATTTCATTTGTCATCCCCCACTCTGACACCATTTTTCTTGATATATCAGTTGCTACAGCAATGTCATTTCCTGCTCCTGTAGTAGTGTCATTAAATATTAATTTTTCTGCGCTTCTACCACCCATAAGTATATCTAAACGGCCCAATAAATATTTTTTAGAATAATTATGCTTCTCATCTACTGGTAATTGAGAAGTTACACCAAGCGCTTGTCCTCTTGGTATAATAGTAACTTTATGAACTGGGTCAGCATCTTTTGTATGATATGCAACAAGGGCGTGACCTCCTTCATGATAAGCCGTTATTTCCCGTTCTCCTTGAGTTAAAATCATACTTTTACGCTCTACTCCCATCATTACCTTATCTTTGGCATCCTCTAAATCAGACATGAAAACTTTCTTTTTATTACGACGAGCGGCAAATAGTGCTGCTTCATTAACTAAGTTTTCAAGATCAGCTCCTGTTAAACCAGGGGTCCCTTTTGCTAATGTTTTCAAATCAATATCTTTAGCTAAAGGAATACCTTTAGTATGGATTTTCAATATAGCTTCTCGCCCATCCAAACCAGGAACATCAACTACAATTTGACGATCAAAACGACCAGGACGAAGCAATGCCTTGTCAAGGACGTCGGCTCTATTTGTGGCTGCTAATAAAATTACGCTATCATCAGTATCAAACCCATCCATTTCAACTAAAATTTGGTTTAATGTCTGCTCTCGCTCATCATGCCCACCACCTAAACCAGAACCACGATGGCGTCCAACTGCATCAATTTCATCAATGAAAATGATACTGGGGGCATTACGCTTTGCTTGATCAAATAAATCACGAACCCGACTAGCTCCCACACCTACAAACATCTCCACAAACTCTGCACCACTTATGGTGAAGAATGGAACACCTGCCTCACCTGAGACAGCTTTTGCCAATAAAGTTTTTCCAGTTCCTGGAGGTCCCAACAGCAGCCCCCCACGTGGAATTTTTGCTCCTAATTTTTTAAATTTATTAGGATTTTTTAAAAATTCTACAATCTCTTGCAATTCAACCTTTGCCTCTTCACATCCAGCCACATCATCAAATGATGTTTTTGGTGTATCCGGAGAAATTATCTTAGCCCTACTTTTACCAAAATTGAAAATCCCACTTTGACCACCGCCGCCGCCGCCTTGCATTTTTCTCATTAAGAAGAACCAGAATAAAATAATAAGTAGCCATGGGGAAAATTGAATTAAATATTCAGTTAATCCAAAATTTTGATCTTTAAACTCATAATTAAGATTATTCTCATCCCATATTTTTGTCATTTCAATAGATACTTCAGGTAGAATAGTCACAAACTCAGAATACTCTTTGGGCTCTAATGTAATTTTATTTTCAAATACTTCCACCTCTTTAAATTTTCCATTAAATGTTCTACCTACTATTTCTGCAGACTTAACTTTACCTGTATTTAAATAAGTTTTAAGTTCTGAAAATGTGATCTCTCTAGGATCATTATCTGATGAAAATATCTGCAATGCAGTTACGGACATAATTATAATTAGAATCCAAATGATTATATTGCCACCAACTGTCTTCCAGATTTTATTATTAGGTATTAATTTCTTATTTTTATTTTTATTTTTTGCCATCTTGTCTAATCCTTAGTTA
>TARA_B110000467_G_C18339138_1_pt1 | contig 11002 bp, 9 predicted proteins | sample TARA_B110000467 | Tara Oceans TARA_B110000467 (sample SAMEA4398341) | marine metagenome | biome: Polar Biome; feature: [MES] marine water layer (ENVO:01000295) within the mesopelagic zone...; material: water (ENVO:00002006), including particulate matter (ENVO:01000060) such as...... | reverse complement strand
TTGTCTCATCCCGCTTAAACGAGCAGCGCATCGACACATTGCTGTGTCGATGCGCGGCGTGGTTTCAGTCTGATTTCAGTCAAGTTGACGCGGTCCCGCTAAGCGTGGACCGCTCCTACAATTAGGCAGCGGAACAATCTTCGATCTCTTGGGCGGTCGATGGCTGAGTCTTAGTTCAGTTGACCAAGCTCGAGTAGATTGCGCAATAGCTAGCCGTCTACTCTAATCCCGTTTAACGTCAGGGGTTTCCATTTCGAAACCATGGATTTTATCTTTCTCTTCTGGAGTGGTAAGAACCTTGTAGAGGCACCAGCTGAAAAGAGTGGTAACCGTTCCTACTGAAATAATCATTATGATCCAGCCGCCTAATGTCATGATGCGTTGTCTCCTTCGTTCGAGGTTTTAAATTTGGGGGCGATCGCGGTCAGCATCGTGATGAAGCCGGTTACGATAATGATGAAAAGCACGCTGAATTGCGCTACGTTGTTTGGTTCGATGAAGAGGTCTTTTACGTAAGCCGAGTATTCTTGCTGTCCGGTAATGATGTTGTAGCCGAAAATGTTTTGCACCGACCAGAGAGCGAAAATGGCGAGTAGGAAGGCCGGGGTTACGTACTTCATTATGAAACCGTAGATAGGTGGGACGCGGAACAAGGCGCCTTCGTTGGCCATCGCGAGTCCTTTCTTAATTCCAATGACCCATCCGAAAATGATTATCTGAATGGTGGCTAAAACGAAAATAAGGAACGTTCCTACCCAGAAATCGATAGTGTCTAGCGCTTTTAGGTCCTTGCTAAAGTAGACGACGAAACTGCAACCCAGCGCGGTAATAATCCCAAGAATAGTGACCGATTTATGCCGATCGATATCCAATGCTTCTTCAAGGAAGGCTATGCCGGGTTGAAGCATCGAGAGGGAACTCGTGACAGCGGCGAGAAAGAGCAGAAAGAAGAAGAGAAAGCCGAAAAACTGACCGGCCGGCATGGATGCGAAAACCATGGGCAAGGCATTGAACCCGAGTCCGAGAGTGGATCCGGTGGCTCCGGCGATCCCGAGAAAGGTGAACGCGGCAGGTATCGTGATAAGGCCTCCCAGACCGACTTCACAGAATTCATTGGCCGATGTCGCGGCCAGTCCGCTTAGAACGACGTCGTCTTTTCGTTTTAGATAGCTGGCGTAGTTGATGATGACTCCGAAGCCTATGCTGAGCGAAAAGAAGATTTGTCCCGCAGCGTCGAGCCAAAGTTGGAAATTCAAAAGCTGTTGGCCGAGCGATACGTCACGAACCCGTAGCGAGCTATCTGCAGCGGCTTCGACTGTCGCTGTGGCGATGGCGTTTTCGCCTACAACTTCGTTGATCTTACTCCAAATTCCGTCCGCGTCTTGCGACTCGACGATGGTCTTAACCGGATTCCACATGTAACCAAGTCCGTTTATTACATTCAAATCGGGCTTCGAGGCGTCGGGGGTTCCGATGGTGAGAACGCGAATCAAGACGACGACGGCGAGTATCATCAAGGCCGGCATGGCGTATTTGCAAAAGAGTTCGATGCCGCGCGAAAGCCCTCGATAAATTAGGATAAAATTGAGAATGAAGACGCAGATTAGGAACCAGCCGACCTGTTTGATTCCAAAACCGAATGCGGAACCATCCGCTCCGGCTCCCACGAAAGTTCCGAAGAAAGCGCTAGCTTCTTCGCCAGTTTGGAAATCGAGGTTTCCTGCAAGAAAGTTTACGGAATAACCCAAGCACCACGATTCGATATAAACGTAGTAGGTGTAGATCATGACCGGAATCAGCACTCCGAGCACCCCTAAGTACTTGAAATTAGAACGACCGGTTATCGCGGCGATGATTCCCGGACTTGAGTAACGCCCTTTTTGGCCGCCAGCTCGACCCATGGCCCATTCTGCCCAACAGATGGATAGGCCGATAATGAGGAAGGAGACGAAGTAAGCTAGCATGAAGGCGCCGCCACCGTGTTTCGCCGCTAATCCAGGAAAGCGAAGGAAGTTTCCGAGTCCTACAGCGCTTCCGGAAACGGCTAGAATTATGCCGATTCTGGAATTCCAGGACTCTTTGGGGTTGGTGGAACTCATTGGAGAGGGTTCTATGGAAGCGTAGATTGAAGGCCAGGAAAAAGAACATGACGCTGGACTTAGCGGTCAGGAGCTTTCTTTATCTCCCTTCACGCCCTCATGTTTTCATTAGTCGATAGGTACGTATTTTTAGAGTGGCTCAAGATCTTCTGTTTGGTTCTTGGGGCAACGTTTGGGGTGCTGTTGATTGTCGAGATCCAAGATAGCTTTACGGACTTGTTGGACTACGACGCATCAGTCGGGCAAATCGTGTTCTATTATATCGTAATAGCCCCGAGCTTTTTGACGATCACTGTGCCGGCTGCGATTTTAGTATCCATTTTATACGCGCTGGGACTCTTTCATCGTAACAATGAATTCCTCGCTTTTAGAACTGCGGGTCTGAGCGTTTCGAGGATCACACGCACGCTGTGGTTTTCCGGTTTAGCGTTTTCGGCGGGAATGTGGTTTCTGAATGCGAGTTTGATTCCTTGGTCAGTCGAGGCGTCGCGAAAATTGTGGAACCAGTTGGAGTATTCTCATGAGGCGAAGACGATCGGCGCGGAAAAGGTGGGTTTGGTGTACAATCTGGCGTTCGATAATCGTAAGGAAAATCGAATGTGGTTTGTCAATCGATACAGCGAGTACAAGCAACTGGGATATGGCGTATCGGTTTCCATGATGGACGAGGATCGTCATGAAGTCCGGCGGATCACAGCTACTGAGGGATATTATAGCGAGTTTGATGGATTTTGGGTTTTTCGCGAGGGACGCGATAGTCGTTTCGCGGCGGCTGACGGGGAGATGTTGAGAACCTTGCCCTTCGAAAGACTGGAAGCGAAGGAGATCGACGACGACCCCGGCTTAATGCTGCTTTTTGGCGAACGCCCGAAGGATTTGTCGTTTTTGGAATTGAAGAAAATAACCAAGAACTTCGCGATTGAAGAGCATCCCAAGGTTCTGGACTATCAAGTGCGATTGCACGCATTGATGGCTGGAGCGGCCAGTTGTCTTATCGTGACTGGGCTGGCGATTCCGTTTGCGGTGTCCGGTGTCCGGGTGAATCCGGCGGTGGGTATTTCGAAGTCGATAGCGTTGTTTTTCGGATACTATATTTTGGTTAATGTTCTCAACTCGCTTGGGAAGCAGCAGATGTTGTCGCCGGAGATGGCGGCGTGGGTCCCAAATGTTTTCATGGCTATGTTGACATACGTTCTTATTCGGCGCGTGCGGTGATGCGGAACCATCAACTGCTTGTGATTGTTTTTAGAAAATCGAACGAAACGAAATTGCGCTTTACCTTATGAATCGAACGGAAATCGTTACTCTTCTTGCCAGTGAAAGCGAACGCGAAGGCATCTTGGCCCAAGGCTGGGTGCGAACGCGTCGCGACTCGAAGGATTTTTTCTTTCTCGAATTAAACGACGGGTCTTGTCTGAAGAACCTGCAAGCGGTTGTAACGCGCGACGTGCCAAACTTCGAGGAGCTCAAGGCGATTAGTACCGGGGCGTCTGTATCTGTAGTTGGGAAACTGATAGCTTCGCAGGGCAAGGGTCAGTCGTGGGAAATCCAAGCGAAGGAAGTGACGCTTATCGGCGCGGCAGACGATAGCTTTCCGTTACAGAAGAAACGTCACTCCATGGAGTTTCTGCGCGAGATCTCTCACCTAAGACCGCGGGCGAATTTGTTCGGAGCCATATTCAGAGTGCGGAGTCGATTGTCATTCGCGATTCATCGGTTCTTCCAAGAGCATGGGTTCTTCCATGTTCACACCCCGATCATTACTTCGAGCGATTGCGAAGGAGCGGGCGATATGTTCAAGGTCACTACGATCGATATCGACGAACCGCCGCGTTCGGAAGACGGCTTATTGGATTTCTCGCGGGATTTCTTCGCCCAGCCGACATACCTGACAGTGAGCGGTCAACTCGAAGGTGAGGCATTCGCTACCTCTCTGGGAAAAATTTACACATTCGGGCCGACCTTTCGGGCGGAGAATTCCCATACGTCGAGACACGCCAGCGAGTTTTGGATGGTGGAGCCAGAGATCGCTTTTTGCGATTTGCAACAGGATATCGATTGGGCAGAGAAGTTTGTTAAATGGGTGGTTAAGGATATTCTGGATACATGCAAAGAAGACTTGGAGCTTTTCTTTAACTTCGTAGATAAAGGACTTCAAGAGCGTTTGCAGTTCGTCGTCGAGCGCCCGTTTCATCGCGTTTCCTATACCGAGGCGGTAGAGATTCTATTGGCTGCGGATCGGAAGTGGGAATATCCGGTGGAGTGGGGGGCGAATTTACAGTCGGAGCACGAACGCTATCTTACCGAAGAGCATTTTAAGAGTCCGGTGACGGTTTACGACTATCCTAAGGATATTAAGCCGTTCTACATGCGCATAAACGACGATGGGAAAACCGTCGCTGCGATGGATGTGTTGGTGCCGGGAATAGGCGAGATTGTCGGAGGTAGTCAGCGAGAGGAGCGTTTGGAGGTTTTATTGAAAAATATGCAAAAGCATGGGATTAGCGAAGTCGACTACGGTTGGTATGCGGATTTGCGTCGTTACGGAAGCGTGCCTCACGCAGGTTTCGGATTGGGCTTCGAGCGACTGCTGATGTTTGTAACGGGTGTGGCGAATATACGGGATGTCATTCCATTTGCTCGCACGCCAGGCAGCGCTTAACTGATTTGGGCGATGAGTCGATCAATCCAGTTTTATAATCGTTATTCTGAAGGTTTGGAGAAAGAAACGGTTTACGGCGAATCGTATTTGCGATGGACCTACGAAAATCCATTCGGACGTTTGGCTCTGAATCTACTTGTTAAGCGCTCGCTGTTCAATGCATGGTATGGCTGGCGCATGGACCGTCCGGCGAGTCGTAGCAAGGTGGAGCCGTTTATCGGGCAGTACGGGATCGATATGGGGGAGTGTCGCCGGAGTGGCGATTCGTTCGAAACGTTCAACGACTTTTTCTATCGTGAATTGACGGATGAGGCCCGTCCGATCGCTGCAGGCTATGGGGTCGTGAGCTTACCAGCTGATGGTCGGCATATGGCGATTCCCGATTTGTCTCAGGTGGATAGGGTTTACGTAAAAGGTCAGGGTTTCGAATTGGGAAGGTTTTTGGGAAGCTCGGAATTGGCCGATCGATTTTCTGGTGGGTCGGTGGTCATCTCGCGTTTGTGTCCAGTGGATTATCATCGTTTCCATTCACCCGTTACGGGAACCTTGGTTGAACAGCGTCAGATTGACGGTTCTTTGTTTAGCGTTAGTCCTATTGCTCTGTGTCGAAATGTCGGATACTTATGGGAGAATAAGCGCGTGTTGACTACGATTCAAACGGAAGCTTGTGGCCTAGTGGCCTTTGTTGCTATCGGCGCGACTTGCGTAGGGCGTATTCACATGACCCGCGCAACAGGAACTCGGGTTGAGCGAGGCGAAGAGTTGGGCTATTTCGCTTTCGGCGGCTCTTGCGTCGCTACGGTATTCGAAAAAGATCGAGTGGCTCTGGCGTCGGATTTAATCGAATACTCTTCGCAAGAAACGGAAGTCTATGCAAAAATGGGAGATCGGTTGGGAATCGAGCTTGGAGGCTGAAAGGCGCGAAGCGTTTAGCTCCTCATTGTCTTCTTTGCGAAAAGTAAGCCAATCAGACCAAGGCAAAGAAATGAGAGTGTCGTCCCGCCTTCGGGGATGTTTGTCCGAGTTACATCGAATCTAGCAAATAGTTAGCAAATCGGTAGTTGCCAGAAGCTGGTGGGATCGATCTCGAGAGGTTGTACGATAGCTAGTTGATGCACACCGCGCTAGAGCAAATGCGGTTGTCCATTAAAGGTCAAAATCGACTATCGGGAGCGGCCCCGATGGCTCTCTATATCTTTTTAGAACAATTTAGTTACTAATCTTTTGGCGGATTCTTTTTGATCGAATCAATCCATTCCTGGCGCTTTGCCTCGGCTTGATCTCCGAAGAATATTCTGCAGGCTTCTTTGAGTCCAGGAGCGTCAACAATATCTTCATCGCGGACTACTTGAGTTATTTTCGATCGTCTGCGTAAAAAATCCTCGAGCTTGGTAACCATTTCATGCCGCGCTGTATGCTCTACTTCACAGCGAAGATATTCCGCATCCTTCATCAGGCGTTGCGCCTCGCGCGGATCCCGACGGATATCTTCGAGCAACTCAAGGGCCCTACTGCCATACCGGCGCCATAGTCGTTGCGTCAGCGGTTCTGAAGAGCCTTCAACAGTGTAGGCATCGAGCTCCATGAGCTTCGCCTGATGATGAAATTCATCGCGGACTGTGTCGTCCTCTTCGCCGTACCATTTGAAATCCTCGTAAGGCAGTTCGATGCCCATCCCTTTGATGATTTCCGCGACTTCATTTCCAACGTTAATGCAGTCTGTCGTCTTGCCGCCAAAAATGCTCAAGTGTTGATCCTCGTGGCTGACGTCAATAGCATGTTTGCGTGATAGCTTGACCCAATCAGCAACGCCGTCTCCGCCTTTTTGGGCAAGCGGCCTCACTCCACAACGCTCGGCGATGATGTCGTCTTCGGTAATCGGTTTCTTTAGCTTGAGCAGCACGTTTATATTTTCCAATACGAATGTCCGATCTTCCGCGGTTACTTCCACATTTGGACTGTCGACCTGCGTGTCTGTGGTGCCGATCGATGTTTTATTGCCCATCGGTATGACGAAGAACAGGCGTCCGTCACTGGCGAAGAATGCCAGGATTCGATTTTTCTCGGTGATCCGATCTACGATTAGATGTATGCCTTTGGAGAGTAGATGTCGATGTTCGGTTTTCTGGTCCGCCAACACGTTGTGTTTATCCACGTAGGGGCCACAGGCATTGACCATCGCTTTGGCTTTGATTTGAAATTCCTCGCCGCTGATGTTGTCACGCGCTGAGACTTTCCAAATATCGTCTTCCCTAACTGCGCCGGTAGATTCAACGTAATTTGCCGCTACGCAGCCGTAATTCATACTCGAACGTACAAAGTTGAATACAAAGCGCGCATCATTGTCATAAAGGTAGGCATCCGAATACTCAAATCCGCCAGCCGCATTATCCGTATTAATTGACGGTTCGCGAGAGCGGATAGTTTTAACCGTCATGAAATCGGGCGCCTGGGTGAAGAAACGACCAATTATCCAATAAAAGATAGTCCCCAAATAGACAAAGAAGACCGGAAATCGAAAACCCTTGGCGATGGTAGTCAAAAATCGGATTTCCTTCACCGTCGACGGATAGCTTTCCATCAAATGATTTCGGCTCTTACAAAGTTTGTTAACGAGGAGATACTCGTGGGTTTCCAGGTATTTGATCCCGCCCCAAGCCAAATTTGAGGAATTTGAACTGGTCTCTCCGGCAAAGTCACCGCGCTCAATTAAAGCTACTTTGGCGCCTTTAGCAGCTAGTGAAGCCGCCGCCACCGCGCCATTAATGCCGCCACCAAGAACCAACACGTCGTAGATTCGCTTCTCGGCTTTGAGCCTCTCTATATTACTGCTTCTTAAATCCATAGGGCTAATTCAAAGAAACTTAACTACATTACTTTCCAGACGATGCACTACTGAGTTTGTAGGCTATGTTTCGAACGATACTCGGTCGGAGTCAATCCGCTCCTCTTCTTAAAATGATCAGACAAGCTGCTCGCATCTACAAATCCACATCGGCTAGCTATTTGAGCGGCTGTCAAGCTGGTCTCTCGTAGAAGTTTCATTGCCTCGGAAACCCGAGTCTTTAAGAGGAATTCTAGTGGGCTAATGCCAAACGCTTCATTAAACCGGCGTTGCAGGCTACGGAGAGATTGTCCGCAAGAGTCGGCTAGGTCCAACAGGGAAATGTTTCGGGGAAATTCCTTGCGAATAACCATGACTGCCTTGGCGACGCTTTCCAAAACCGGCAAATTTCTCTCTTGTTCCGCAGCCCGGCGGAGAACGCCCATCACACCGATGGGACGCATCTTTCGGTTTAAAACGGGGAGTTTCGTTATGATGTACCAATCGGGCATGCCTTGTTTGTCAAACCAGAGCTCCATATGCTCAATGCGATCAACTTCGCCATCGAGGAGACGTTTGTCATCTTGAGCATACCCCTCGGCCATCGATTGCGGGTTTATATCGTAATCCGTAAATCCGAGCATCTCCTCCTCATTCGTCATTTGGTAGCGATCCAAGACGGATTGACTGGTTACCATGGCGCGTCCCTTGCGATCTTTGGCGAAAAAATAATACCCAGGAATCTCGTCGAAAATCCTATGGAATAGTCCCCAGGAAGGTATCTGGGCGAGCCATGCATCTCGGTCAGAAGCGAGTTTGCGAAGGATTTTCGGCGAACGCTTACGATGCAGAATTCTAGGCCTTATAATTGTCGTATTTAGCATAGATACTGTCGCACGTTCCTCCAAATCTATGATACAATCAAGTTAAATGAATATAGGTCGCATCGTGTTAACCCTACTCTGTTTCAACGGTCTTGTTTGTCTGCTCCCTGCGGCTGACTCCCGACCCAACATCGTGTTCGTTATCGCGGATGACCAGCGCTGGGACCAGCTCGGGTCCAATGGACATCCGGTTTTGAAAACCCCTCACATCGACCGCATCGCGGATGAAGGAATTTCGTTCAACAACTCCTTTGTGGCCACACCGCTGTGTTCGCCAAGTCGGGCGAGTTTCCTAACCGGCCTTTATCCTCACGAGCACCGGGTAATTAACAATGACAAGCTGGGGTTGGATGTGGTCAGTCACACGTTGATGACCTTTCCGCGTCAATTGCGTGAGGCTGGATATGAAACGGCATTCATTGGGAAATGGCACATGGGGCTCGACGACTCAAGAAGGCCAGGTTACGACACCTGGATCAGCTTTAAAGGCCAAGGCATCTATATTGATGGAGTCGTGAATGAGAATGGCAATCGGCGGCAACTTGATGGCTACATGACGGACTTTCTCAATGATAAGGCGGTTGAATTCGTCCGGAAGCCTCATGACAAACCGTTTTGTCTCTACCTCTCGCACAAGGCGGTGCATGCCCCCTTCCTGCCAGCGCCAAGAGATGATTCACTTTATAGCGACTACGATTTTGCCCTGCCTGAAAAAATAGAGTCTGATATCCAGGGGAAGCCGGTCATGTTGCGAAAAGTGGAAAAAATGAATCGGCTGGAACTGGAAGGGATAGCTCCCGAACCCGCTGAACCGCGTCGCAACCGTGGTAAGGACCCTCAATCGATCGTACGAGACCAGCTGCGTTGCCTGACCTCGGTTGATCAAGGCATTGGCGAATTAATCGCTGCCTTGGAAAGTACCGGGCAGCTCGAAAACACGATTTTCATCTATACCAGCGACAACGGTTTCCTGATGGGGGAACATGGCAAGATAAACGACAAGCGGTGGGCCTACGAAGAGGCCCTTCGGGTGCCGCTACTGATTCGTTTTCCGAAGCTCATTAAGCCTGGAAGCAGGAACGACGCCATGGTTCTCAATATTGACCTCGCACCCACTTTGCTGGACCTGGCAGGGGTGGAATCGATTATTCCGATGCACGGCCAATCCTTTGTGCCGCTTTTGAAAGATGCTCGCGCTCCTTGGCGGGAGGCATTTTTGGCCGAATATTTTCTGGAAAAAACCTCACCACGCGTGGCCCCCTGGCAGGCCGTGCGCACCGATCGATGGAAGTATATTCACTACCTCGAAACGGACGATCAGGGCGATCCTTATGGCCTAGATGAACTGTATGATCTTACGGCGGACCCGCGGGAATTGAACAATCTGGCAAGTGATGTGGAAAGTCGGAGCGCCCTTCAATCTATGCGCTCCCAACTCAACGTTCTCTTAAAGCAGACAAGGTGAAGGCGAGAAAGTAAGGAGGTTCTTAGTCTCTTTATCAACAGTCGGACGGATTTCGAACTGAATTTGGGAGAGAATGAGGGGTAGGGCAGCACTCTGTAATGAACGCTAAATCGGAGGCGTTACACACCTCATGTCGTCTCTTTTCTGTCCCAGAACTCTGGGTCTCACGATTGTCGTATTTAGGATAGATGCTGTCGCGCGCTCCGCCAAATCTATGATACAATCACGTTAAATGAATATAGGTCGCATCTTGTTAGCCCTACCTGAATATTTCAAAAAGCATGGCGTCGCACCGGAATCCTTGCGACGGCTGGCCATTGATTTCCGACGCGGTGGTTGACTACTACAACCGTCCCAAACTAGCCTACTCCTATATCAAGCGAGTGCAGCAAGACAGATGTGTAATGGTAGATGAAGCCGAGAATGAACAACGCAAAGTCATTGCGGTCAACGACACGCTTAGCGATGCCAAAATCGACGTAGCCATTAGCGTTATCGGGCAACCGGATACACTTTTGAAACACACCCTTACTGCGCCCGCGAATGGTCGCGCCGAAGTCGGCGAGGTTCCAACCTCTCTTGTTTGCGCCCTATATTTGCTGAATTGGCGGACTAACGCCTCTACAGGTCGCAACCACTATTTGGCCGGGCCACGGCTCTTCAATTTGGAGCAATACACGCAATGGATTCCTCAACTGGAACTCGAAGAGGGGACCTCCGCATTTGAGCCCGCTTGAGCGGCCAAGATAATTGATGCCAAAATTTCTATAATGAGTATCCTGAAACAAAATACACAGGAATCAGCCGAACTGCTCAAACGATTGATCACCTTCTCGGAAACGATCGAAAATGCAGCCGATAACGTGGCAAATACGCTTCGCTCAGGCGGGCGTCTGCTCGCCTGCGGCAATGGCGGCAGCGCCGCGGAAGCTGCCCATCTAACCACCGAGCTCGTCGTGCGTTACAAAAACGATCGACGAGCCTATGCCGCTCTGTGCTTGAACGCCCACGGCGGAGACTTGACTGCTATCGGCAACGACTACGAGTTCGACCGCGTATTCGAAAGGC
>TARA_B110000467_G_scaffold56003_1_pt1 | contig 11055 bp, 10 predicted proteins | sample TARA_B110000467 | Tara Oceans TARA_B110000467 (sample SAMEA4398341) | marine metagenome | biome: Polar Biome; feature: [MES] marine water layer (ENVO:01000295) within the mesopelagic zone...; material: water (ENVO:00002006), including particulate matter (ENVO:01000060) such as...... | reverse complement strand
TGTTGGCTGCAAAACTTGGGTAGCCACACACCACATGGGCCATCACTAGTAGGTCTTTACTTTGCTTGCGCTGTTCAATATAGGCTTGTAATCCCATTACATGCCCTCCGTGCGGTATTGTTGGGCCTTACCATCAATAAAGGCTTTCCACTTGGCATCACCTAGGGCGTCGGCAATGGTAAAGATGTCCTTGTCACCACGGCCAGATTGATTAATTAAAATTACCTCATCTTTGCCCATAGTGGGGGCTTCTGCAATGGCCGTCACAAATGCATGGGTGCTCTCTAAGGCAGGAATTAAACCTTCGGTGCGCATCGTAAGCTTGAGGGCTTCTTTCACTTCAACATCAGTGGCCGCTTCAAAGCGAACTTTACCTTGCTCCCAGAGGTAGGAGAAAATGGGGTTAATGCCAATGTAATCGAGTCCTGCGGCTACTGAATGGGTTTCATTCATATTGCCTTCGTCGTTCTGCAAGAAATAGGTCTTGTAGCCTTGGGCGACGCCCACAGACGCATCGTCGTAAGCTAGGCGTGCCGAGTGCATGTAAGACCCCACACCCTCGCCACCGGCTTCACAGCCAATGAGTTCTACGTTTTCATCATCAAAAAAGCCTTGGAATATACCCATGGCGTTAGAACCACCGCCCACACAGGCATAAATCCGGTCAGGCAGTTTGCCGGCTTGTTTAATAATTTGTTCACGGGCTTCTATGCCGATCACCGATTGGAACCAACTCACCATTTCTGGGAAGGGGTGAGGCCCGCAAGCGGTACCTAAAATATAGTGGGTATCGGCCATGTTTGTGACCCAGTCACGCATGCATGAGTTGACCGCATCTTTGAGGGTTTTTTGCCCATCTTCTACGGCAATCACTTCAGCACCTAGATTCTCCATCCAAAATACATTGGGCCTTTGGCGTGCAACATCCACAGAACCCATATAAATTTTGCAGTCGTAGCCAAACTTAGCGGCCATAGTGGCGGTAGCAAAACCATGTTGACCCGCACCCGTTTCTGCAATTACGCGGCGTTTACCTAACCGCTGGCATAGAAGGCCCTGACCCATAACATTATTAATTTTGTGAGAGCCCGTATGATTTAAATCATCACGCTTCACATAAATTTGTGCACCACCAAGTTTACGCGATAGGTTCTCTAAGTGCGTAATGGGTGTGGGCCGACCTGAATAGTTTTGAAGTAAGGCAATGTAATCTTGCCAAAACTTGGGGTCTTTCTTACACTCACGAAAACAAACAAGCAACTCTTCTATGGTTGCATGCAAAATTTCTGGTAGGAAAACACCACCATACTCTCCATAGTAGCCTTCTTTACCATTGGAGAAATCAAAGATATCCATTTAATAGCCTCAGCAGTTTTGGGCAGTAAAGGTGTTACCGCCCGCAGTTCAAGAAAAGATAGGCTCACATGTTATCGAGTAAATTAACTAGGCACAACAGCCACAAGGGTGTCATTTGTAAAGACTAGGTAATAGTTTCCCTATGTCATCAAAGATTGCTTGATTTACACATTTTAATCGCAAGCTAGCGCCGGTAGACCAACAAATAAATCCAATGCTTCAGGATTAGCTAAGGCATCCATATTTTTCACGGCTTCACCATGAATGACCTTACGCACAGCAAGTTCAACAATTTTTCCACTAATGGTACGAGGAATAGCTGCCACCTGAATAACCTTTGCAGGCACATGCCTTGGAGTGGTGTTGGTGCGTATTTTTTGTTTAATTTGGGTGATAACGGCGTCCGTTAGTAAGGCATTTTCACGCAGTACCACAAATAAAATAACCCGCACATCGTCCTGCCAACTTTGCCCCACAACAATGCTCTCTAGCACCACTTCAATAGTTTCAACTTGGCGGTATATTTCTGCCGTACCAATGCGCACTCCACCTGGGTTCAACACCGCATCTGAACGGCCATGAATAATAATACCCCCGTGTTGGGTTATTTCACCATAATCACCTTGGGCCCAAGTTCGATCAAACTGGCTGAAATAGGCCTGCTTGTATTTTTCCTGTTGAGGGTCATCCCAAAAGTAAATGGGCATGGCGGGAAAGCTACTTGCACACACTAATTCGCCTTTTAACTGAGTGATGGATTGACCTGCGTCATTAAAAATTTGCACGTCCATACCTAGGCCTGCACATTGCAACTCGCCCCTGTAAACGGGCAGTATGGGGCAACCTAGAGCAAAGCAGGACACAATGTCGGTGCCGCCAGAAATGGAACACAGCATGACGTCAGTCTTTACCTGTTGGTAAACGTAGTCAAAGCTTTCGTGGGACAAAGGTGAACCTGTAGACAAGATACTTTTGAGGGCTCTTAAATCATGGCTTTGTATGGGCTTTTGGCCTATTTTTTCTAATGCGGCGATGTACTTAGCACTGGTGCCAAAAATACTCACAGCCTCATTTTGAGCCATATCCATGAGAATGCTTGGGGTTTTAAAGGGTGAGCCATCATACAAAACCACACTGCAGCCTAAGGCAAGCCCACTGACGAGCCAGTTCCACATCATCCACCCACAGGTGGTGTAATAAAATAGTACGTCATCACGGCTCACATTGGTATGCAAGAGGTGTTCTTTGTTGTGTTGCAGCAAAGTGCCACCCACACTATGAACAATGCACTTAGGTACGCCCGTTGTGCCGGATGAATACATGATGTAGAGCGGATCACTGAAGTTACAATCCACAAAATCAATTTCGCTGGCAGAGGCGTCAACAAAATCGTCCCAATGCATGGCTTTGTTGGGCACTATGGCATTTAAGGCAGACAAATCGACCTTGGTGCCAATGTGGTCAGACACCACAATGGCTTCAATGCTATCCAGTTGCTTGGCAATACTGGCGACCCGTTCTAAAGAATTGAGTCTTTTGCCATTGTAAAGGTAGCCATCAGTGGTAAACAAAATGCGTGGCTTGATCTGTCCAAATCGATCTAGCACCCCATTAATACCAAAGTCAGGAGAACAAGAACTCCAAACAGCACCCAAACTGGCAGTGGCAAGCATGGCTGCTACGGCATCAATGACATTAGGCATAAAGCCAGCAATGCGATCACCTGGTTTAATGTTATAGGCCTTAAGCCCCGCGGTGAGTTGTGCTACGCGGGTATATAATTGGGCATAACTAATTTGATGTCGATGGCCGTCTTCACCACAAAAAACCAGCGCTGTTTGCTCATCTTTATATTTTAATAAGTTGGCTGCAAAATTAAGTTTTGCTTGAGGGAACCACTGGGCGCCAGGCATAAGATCGTCATCAGAGACAATACAATCACCTTTTTTGCTGGCCACTATACCGACCGTGTCCCATAAATCACTCCAAAAATGATGCTTTTGTTGAATGCTCCACTGGTGCAAATCGGTGTAAGTTTGCAGAGTTAACCCATGTTTAGCATTGGTATGCTGCATAAACTGCCATATGTGGGTTGATTCAATATGGGTTTGACTGGGTTGCCATAAGGCAGGTTTCATGGGGTGTCCTTGGATTAAATTAACTTATCATCGTACATTTTAGTAGAGAAATTACCGATTTCGTTAGTTTATTTTATGCCTAGCGGTTAATAGTGTGGCTATTGCACAGCGCCACTATTTCATAGCACCACGAATTAATAGTTCTGTTGATATAAAGCAATGCCCGCTTTGGCCCCGTTAGGACGGCCTAATAGTCGGCTAATATCATGACCCACTTTAATCAGACGATCTAGAGCCACATCGGTTTTAATATTAAGCCCATGCAGTAAATAAACAAGGTCTTCAGTAGCTAGGTTGCCACTGGCTCCCTTGGCATAAGGGCAGCCGCCAAGGCCAGCTACAGAACTGTCAAAGGTGCTCACGCCCGCTTGTAATAACACCAAAACATTGGCTAAGGCTTGACCATAGGTATCATGGCAATGACCTGCCAGTTGAGATACGGGCACTGAGTTTTGCACTGCATCTAGCATATGTAACATGCGCGCAGGCGTAGCGGTGCCAATGGTGTCCCCCAAAGAAATTTCGTAGCAGCCCATCTGTTGCAGTTGATGAGCGACCTGAGCCACGACATGGGGCTTAACGGCACCTTCATAAGGGCAGTCAATAACAACAGACACATAGCCGCGCACTTTAATTCCGGCTTCTAAAGCCATTTTTACGAGGGGTTCAAAACGCCCTAAGCCCTCCGCCATGGAGCAATTGGTGTTGCGTTGACTAAAACTCTCTGTGGCAGCCGCAAATACTGCGACTTCATTAACACCAGCTTTTAATGCTCGCTCTAGACCTTTTAAATTGGGTGTTAAGGCACTGTAGGAAACGTGAGAAAGACGTTTTACTTGAGCCAATACCTCACTACTGTTAGCCATTTGTGGTACCCATTTAGGGTGCACAAAAGCGGCAGCCTCAATGTGGCGCAAGCCTGTGGCTGCAAGCTGGTTAATTAAGTTGGCTTTAACGTTGGCGCTCAACATGTGGCCAGCCTCATTTTGCAACCCATCACGGGGCCCCACTTCTACAATTTTAACGTATTTAGGTATTAATGTTAGGGACATGTTTACGGGTCTAGTATCTGTATTTAATGCAATTGTACATGATTGTGTAAATCTGCTCACTAGTAAACACTTGGGCGAAAAGAATAGAAATGAAACAGATTATTGGCGCGATATAAACTTTAGTAACAACTCCAGTAACAACTCCAGTTTAAAGATTTATGTGAGTGGCTCATCGTGCGCTAATATTTATATAGACTGAATAGAAAGTGCCTTTTTACAGCGTTTTTCGGCCTCATCAAGTTCTTTTTTCAAGGCACTAATATCCAGCATTTGTTGCTCTAAAGCGGCTTTTCTAAGTTTAATTTTGTCAATAAAGGCTAATAACTGTTGGTCATTATTGCTGGCAGATGAATCGTACATGTCCAAAATTTGACGAATTTCAGTTAACGAAAGCCCCAATCGTTTGCCTCGGCAAATAAGCTTGAGCCAAGTTCTGTCATGACTTGAGTAGATGCGCTTTTGGCCATCACGTTGAGGGGACAATAAGCCTTGGTCTTCGTAAAATCGAATACTCCGCGTCGTGATGGCAAACTCTTTCGACAATTGGCTAATTGTGAATTGATGGGTTGGCATGGATAATGCCCAATCGTTTCATTGAAAAACATATTTTGATTGACGTTAACGTAAAGGTCAATCAATATGTTTACCTTATTATATGTGCTGTATTGGAGCCCTACAAAATGAGTCAAAAAGTTTATATTGTTGCTGGAAGTCGAACACCTATGGGAGGGCTTGACGGCAGCCTTGCGAGCCAAACTGCATCACAACTTGGTGCCGTAGCGATAACGGGTGCCTTGACTCGGTCCAAAGTCCTTCCGACACAAGTTAATGAAGTTTATATGGGCTGTGTGCTGGCTGCAGGCCAAGGTCAGGCTCCAGCGCGGCAAGCCGCCCTTGGAGCGGGGCTGCCCAAAAGTACGCCATGTACAACAGTCAACAAAATGTGTGGCTCGGGTATGCAGACCACCATTATGGGCTACAACGCTATCAGAGCAGGGTCTGCAGATATTATGGTATGTGGGGGTATGGAAAGTATGACTAACGCGCCCTATTTATTGCCCAAAGTGAGGCAGGGCATGCGCATGGGCCATGGGCAAATGTTAGACCATATGTTTCTAGATGGTTTAGAAGACGCCTACGAGGGCGGGTTAATGGGCAGCTTTGCTCAAACCACAGCTGATGCATTTGGTTTAAGCCGCAAAGCCATGGATGATTTTGCCATTTATTCCTTGTCAAAAGCTAACTCGGCTATCGCCGATGGGGTTTTAGAAAGTGAAATTGAAGCTGTTGAAATAACCACTCGCAAGGGTAAGGTAAGGGTCACTACTGATGAACAACCGGGTCAAGCCCGTATTGATAAAATTCCGCAGTTGCGAGCAGCCTTTAAGAAAGAAGGCACCATTACTGCAGCTAATGCCAGTTCTATTTCTGATGGAGCGTCGGCACTAGTGCTCGCCAGTGAAACGGCAGTGGCTAAAAATAACTTAACCCCTGCAGCGCACATAGTGGGCGTGCAAAGCTTCGCACGAGAGCCGAGCGATTTTACCCTTGCACCCATTGGAGCAGTACAGGGTTTGTTAAAAAGCATAGACTGGCAGGTAAAAGATGTGGATCTGTTTGAAATTAATGAAGCTTTTGCCATGGTCACTATGTTGGCGACAAAGGAATTGGGCTTAGACAGCAGTAAAGTGAATATTTATGGGGGTGCTTGTGCGCAGGGACACCCTATTGGATCTACGGGCTCTCGTATTATTGTGACCTTAATGACAGCGTTAAAAAACCAAGGCCTTAAACGAGGTGTGGCGGCTTTATGTATTGGTGGTGGTGAAGCCACGGCAGTCGCGATAGAACTGGTGTAGTTACACTCACTGCATGGCAGGCGAAGGTATTTAATGAGTATTCATTATGAACTTTAATTTAAATGAAGACCAATTAGCTTATGTGGAATTGGCTCAACAGTTTTCTGTTAACGAGTTGGCCCCCCATGCGGCGCGCTGGGATGCTGAGGCTATTTTTCCCATAAGCACGTTAAAGCAAGCGGGTGAGTTAGGTTTTTGTGGATTATACAGTGACCCAACTATAGGTGGTTTAGGTCTTTCTCGATTAGATACGGCGCTCATTTTTGAGCAGTTAGCCATGGGGTGCACCACCACCACTGCTATGTTGACCATACATAATATGGCCACTTGGATGGTGTCTAGTTATGCAACTGTTGCGACTAAGACTGCCTATGGACCTAAGCTCACCCGTGGCGAACTATTAGCATCCTACTGCCTGACTGAACCTAATGCAGGCTCTAATGCGGCAGCCCTTGCTACTAAGGCGGTTAATACTGGAACAGAGTATGTTTTGACGGGTAATAAAGTATTCATTTCTGGGGCTGGGGAAACTGATGTTTTGGTGGTTATGGCCAGAACGGGTGAGGCTGGGGCGAATGGTGTATCAGCCTTTGTGGTTGATGCAACCTCTGAGGGCATTAGTTTTGGCCGCAAGGAACACAAAATGGGGTGGAACGCGCAACCTACCCGAGCCATTAATTTTGATCAGGTGCAAGTGCCACTAGACAATTTGTTAGGCCAAGAGGGTGATGGATTTGCCATGGCCATGCAAGGCTTAGATGGGGGTCGTATCAATATTGCAACTGTGGGTGTAGGTACCGCTCAACAGGCTCTTAATGATGCTTTGGCTTACGTTCAACAACGCCAGCAATTTGGCAAACCAATTGCAGCTTTTCAAGGCCTACAATTTAAGCTTGCAGACATGAATACAGAGCTCGTTGCTGCGCGCCAAATGGTGCGTTTGGCAGCTTTTAAGCTCGACAACAAAGATGCTGATGCCACCACTTACTGTGCCATGGCTAAACGCTTTGCCACCGATATAGGTTATCAAGTATGTGACGAAGCCCTACAATGCTTTGGTGGTTATGGTTACATGAAGGAATATCCTATGGAGCGCTATCTGCGCGACTCACGAGTCCATCGGATTTTAGAAGGCACCAATGATATTATGCGGGTCATTATTGCAAGGCGCATGTTAGCGACTGATGCGCAGCCTATTTTATAACGGCTTTATTAATTAACTTTTTTTGATTAACGGATTTCATTATGCATGCATGTATTCCTTTTACCATTAAAGGTCATGTGGCTGTCATTACTATGAGCAATGCTCCAGCTAACACATGGACCCACGACAGCCTAGATAGTTTGGCTGACCTGATTCTTGACTTTAATCAGGATAAAAACATATACAGCCTAGTCATAACTGGTGCGGGTGAGAAGTTTTTTTCTGCTGGGGCTGATCTTAAACTGTTTGCCGACGGTGACCAACAAACGGCAGTTCTCATGGCCACCGCTTTTGGGCGTGCTTTTGAGGCGCTCAGTCAATTTAGGGGCCTTAGCATAGCCGCCATTAATGGTTACGCCATGGGTGGAGGCTTAGAAGTCGCTTTAGCCTGTGATTTACGCATTGCCGAAAGCCAAGCTCAAATGGCTCTGCCTGAGGCGGCTGTGGGCTTGTTACCCTGCGCGGGTGGCACGCAAAACTTAGCATGGCTAGTAGGAGAGGGCTGGGCTAAGCGTATGATTCTATGTGGTGAAAGAGTGAGTGCACAACAAGCCCTCGATATTGGTTTAGTGGAAGCCGTAGTTGAATCAGGCCAAGCCTTAAAGCAGGCTCTGTTATGGGCACAAAAATCTGAACAACAAAGCCCCACAAGTGTGGCGGCCTGCAAGCGTTTAATTCAAAACGCACGCAGCCATCCCATGATGGCGGGTATGGCTTGTGAACGGGATGAGTTTGTTAATTTGTTTAACAGCAATGACCAAAAAGAGGGTGTGCGAGCCTTTTTAGAAAAACGTCAACCTCAATGGACTAATTCATAATGATAACAGAGATAAATTCAGGGCCATTGTTGGTGCAGGCTCACGCCACTATGGCTGGTCAGCTAGTCATTGAAGTCACACTCAACGCACCTGAGGCGCTCAATGCCCTGAATGTTGCAATGGTCGATTTGTTGCTAGAGCATGTGCCTGTGTGGGAAGCCGATGACACAGTCATTGCTATCATTATGCGTGGTTCAGGCAGCAAGTCCTTTTGTGCTGGGGGTGATGTGAGGCATTTGTATCATCAAATTAAACAGGGCGATTGGCATATTGGTGAAACTTTTTTTAATCATGAATATCACCTTGATTTAATGCTCCATAAATTATCTACACCACTTTTAGTGTGGGGTAGTGGCTATGCCATTGGCGGGGGCATGGGATTATTACAAGCTGCAGCCATTCGCATTGGCACGCACTCAAGTCGCTTAGCCATGCCAGAGGTTACTATCGGGTTATTTCCAGATGTTGGTGCTAGCTATTTTTTACGTCAAGTGCCAGATGATCTGGGTTTGTTTTTAGGACTTACAGGGGTCATGTTAAATGGCAACGATGCTCGCCAGTTGGGTTTATTAGATGCTTTATTGGGTGATAATGATTATCAGCAGTTGATGCAAGCCTTGGTAAACTTACCTGCCCAATCGCAATCTGACACCCTAAGCAAGGTGCAAAGCCTTATTCAAGGCATGGAATCTAAGGCGGCTAGTGAAGTTCAAACCTCTGATTTAGATAGCCATCGTCACTATATTATTGAGGCCTTGCAGCAGCCAGACCTTGCCAGCATTGTGGCTAGCTTAGGCTTATTAAAAGGGCGAGGCAAATGGTTAGACAAAGCCATACGCACCATGGAGCATGGTTCTCCCACTAGTTTACATCTGATTTATCGAGCGTTTAATATGAATTTCACTACTGTTGATGATGCCTTGTTGCAGGAATACGTTCTGGCGGTTAACGCCACCCGTTTGGGGGAATTCAAAGAGGGTGTTAGGGCGTTATTAATTGATAAAGATCGAACACCTAATTGGCGTTATACCAGTGTTGAGACTACGCCTAAAGCATGGATTGATCAGTTTTTTAGTACTGACGATATGGTGCCAGCCCAATTTCTGTAATCATGTTAACCGTGAATTGACTTAATAATAGGACAATAAAAATGACAAAAATCGCGTTTATAGGGCTGGGAAATATGGGTGGCCCAATGGCGGCTAATCTACTCAAGGCTGGGCACTTAGTGACGGCCTTTGATTTAGTTCAAGTCGCATTGGACGAGTTTGTTAAATTGGGTGGTGTTGCTGCTAGTTCAGCTTCTGAAGCGGTGATTGGAGCCGAAGTCGTGATTAGCATGTTACCTGCGGGCCAACATGTGGCGGGGCTATATCTAGGCGATGAACGTAGGCAAGATGGACTTTTAAAATTGCTAGCTAAGAACTCCTTAGTTATTGACTCTAGTACTATTGATGCACAAACATCCCGCCAGGTAGGGGCTACAGCCCAAAAACTTGGTATTTCTTTCATTGACGCCCCTGTTTCAGGGGGCACAGCGGGGGCCAAAGCGGGTACCCTAAGTTTTATCGTAGGTGGCGAAAAAGATGCCTTTGCACAGGCACAGCCCATACTTAAAGCTATGGGGGCCAACATCTTTCACGCAGGTGACGTCGGCTCTGGTCAAGTTGCTAAAATGTGTAATAACATGCTTTTGAGTGTGTTAATGGCTGGCACTGCTGAAGCTCTGCGCATGGGCATGGAAAACGGTCTAGATGCTGAGGTGTTATCAGACATTATGGTTAAAAGTTCGGGCAGAAACTGGGCTTTGGAAATTTATAATCCCGTGCCTGGAGTCATGGAAGGCACTCCGGCCAGCAAAGATTACCAAGGTGGTTTTATGGTGGACTTAATGAACAAAGACCTTGCTCTGGCCCTGGCAGCAGCAAAAGTCTCTGATTCCTCTGTGCCCATGGGCCAGCAAGCTTCCATGTTATTTAAAGCACACGGCGAGGCAGGTCATGGAGGGCTAGATTTCTCCAGTATTTATCAACACTATGCCAATAACAAGGTTTAACGTGATAAGTAATAAAGCTGGGCTAAGCCTCTATTTACCTGTCGCACACTAGTTAAACTCTAAAGGAAGGTGACTTATAAGGTTTGCCTATAAAGGTTACATAAGATGATTAAATGAGAAAGTAAGACACACATTAATTAATAAAAAATTAATAAAAAGTTAATAAAAATAATTTTATAAAATTAATGGTCTACACTTTTTACAGTAACCCTTTTGTGCCCAGTTGATCTGGGCTTTTTTATAGCTCAATTTTTAACAGTCCCCGTAGTTTGGGTACTCGTCTTTAAGATCTTTTCTTTAAGTAGAGGTCTTTTTAAGTATGATTTTTATTTTAGTCTCAAGCCTGCTCTATGGTGCAGTCATGCCCTTTGCTGTTAGTAGTTTGGCTACGCCAGATGTTGAGCCAAAACACGGTTACTTAAATTATAGGCATTATCTCTATTACCTTCATTACCCTTCATTATCTCTATTACCTTCATTACCCTTCATTACCTCCATTACCTCCATTCAATAAATGGTTTGTGGCATCAGGTTTTTTTATTCTGCATTAAAAAATGTCGACATTATGAATT
>TARA_B110000467_G_scaffold165010_1_pt1 | contig 11066 bp, 5 predicted proteins | sample TARA_B110000467 | Tara Oceans TARA_B110000467 (sample SAMEA4398341) | marine metagenome | biome: Polar Biome; feature: [MES] marine water layer (ENVO:01000295) within the mesopelagic zone...; material: water (ENVO:00002006), including particulate matter (ENVO:01000060) such as...... | reverse complement strand
CAAGTTATTGTAGGGCCGGTGCTTGCGCCGTGCCGCGTAGGAAGTCTCAAGATTTGGAAAGTTTAATTTATGACCGAGCTTAGGTTAAGTCTATTCGAAGAAATACTAATTTTCACCCACAAATTGCTCGAATATCCACGAATCTCTCCTGGAATCCAAATATCATTCGTGAAATCAGTGAGATTACTACGCCACCTTCGCTTTGCTTCGTAGCGGGTAGATGTTTATTCTTTAATAAACGTTTGGATTAAGGACGAGAATTGAGCATATTGCTGAGCGAATAGGTGAATGGCGTATTGCTATTCACTTCGAAGCGAAGCTTGGATATTCATAATGTATAACGCTTGTTTTCAACTATGTGGCAATTTTGGATAGATACTGGTGGGACCTTTACGGATTGCTTGGCGCGGACTCCGGAGGGGGAAGAGCGTCGGGTGAAGGTATTGTCAAATGCCGCGATTCGGGGAAGGGTTGTTGAGGTACTGGGACGGCGACGTCTTCGAGTGGAATTGGGGCTTTCGGTTAAGGATGATTTTTTCGATGGATATGGATTCCAGCTGCATGGTTCGGAGTCAGAGAATATCCGGATAACTGGAGGGGTTTCTAGTACGGGTGTTGTCGATTTGGATACGGATGTTTCATCGATAGAAGCGGGCGCATTGTGTTCCATTCAGTCGCCGGAAGAGCCTCCGACGCTGGCGATGCGCCTTTTAACAGAGAAGTGTTTGGATGAAAAATTGCCGCCGTTGGAGCTGAAATTGGCAACCACACGCGGGACGAATGCATTGTTGGAGGGAAAGGGCGCGAAGGTTGCGTTTTTCGTTACGAAGGGATTTGGAGATCTATTGCGGATTGGCAATCAGCAACGTCCGGACTTGTTTGAACTGGGGATTCGCAAACGGGATCCTTTGCATTCTCTCGTTTGCGAGGTAGGTGGTCGTTTAGACTCGGATGGGCAAGTACTCGAAGCGTTGGACGAGAAATCGGTAAGGAGCTTTGCTAAGCAATGCATTGAGGAGGGAATCGAAGCGGTTGCGGTTGCCTTGTTGCACAGCTATTCCAATCCGAAACACGAGAAGCGTTTGGGAGCAATTTTGAGGGAGTCGGGTATTGAGCGTGTTTCTTTGTCATGTGATCTGTCGCCAATGATAAAGATTCTTCCACGGGCGGAGACAGCCGTTGTGGATGCCTATTTGGCTCCCATTATGGAAGCCTATCTGGACTCAGTACAGGCAGAGTTGCCGGATAGAGCATTAAAGATAATGACCAGTGCGGGAGGCCTCGTCTCTCGTGAGAAGTACCGACCAAAAGATAGCCTCTTAAGTGGCCCTGCGGGAGGTGTTGTGGGCGCGTCTTGCGTGGGCAAGCAGGCCGGGCATGTTCGTAGTATCGCATTCGATATGGGCGGAACCAGTACGGATGTGTCTCGTTTCGACGGGCGGATGGATTATCAGTTCGAACAAGAGATTGGTGGAGCGCATGTATTTGCTCCATCGTTACGCATTGAGACCGTCGCGGCTGGCGGCGGTTCGATTTGCTGGTTCGATGGTTCGGCCTTGAGAGTCGGGCCAGCGAGCGCGGGAGCCTTCCCAGGTCCGGCTTGTTACGGGGCGGGAGGACCGCTGACGATTACCGATATCAATTTGCTGTTAGGACGTTTGAATCCATCCGAATTCGGAATCCCGGTTTTTCCAGAGAAATCGGCTGCGCGTTTTGGAGAACTTGTCGAAGCGGTTGAGCAGGCGAATGGGGAATCGATCGTCGAGACTGATGTTCTTTTAGGATTGCTCGGCATCGCTAATGAACGAATGGCGGATGCCATTCGGGGAATTTCCCTTCGCGAGGGATATTCTCCGTCAGAGTATGCTTTGGTTGCATTTGGCGGTGCGGGTGGAATGCATGCTTGCGAGATTGCGAATATCCTAGAGATGGATACGATCGTTTTTCCATCGAATGCTGGATTGCTGAGCGCTTATGGTTTGCAACAAGCCCGTGCGGAAGGGTTTAAAGAGCGGCAGGTCTTGTCTTTGTTTGAAGAATGCCATGGGTCGCTGAAAGACTGGGAAGCGTCTTTGGTGAATGAGGCGACCGAGGCGCTTGTCGAAGAGGGGGAGGATGGCGACGATTTGGAGGTACAGACTTCGCAGGTCGAGATGCGCTTTCTGGGCCAGGAATCGGGATTGCTGATTGATCTAAGAGTGATCGAGGATTTGGAAGTTGATTTTAAGAATGCCTTTGAGTCGCAATACGGTTTTATTCCTGATCAGACGATCGAGATTGTGTCGCTAAAAGTTTCTGTGGTTGCCCGTGAGCTGGACGCTCGGGAGGAACGCTTTCATCCTCATCGCGACCTTTGGCATAATTCCGGGAAGTATTGTTCGCGAGATCAGTTGAGCGTAGCTGTGCAAGTAAAAGGCCCGCTTGTGGTTCAGGATCGCTACAGTACGGTTTTTATTGATCAAGGCTGGAGGGCCTTGGTGGGAGACCTAGGAACGTTGAAGTTGTTTCGCGATGACGAGTCAGTTGACGGAAAAACTCAAACGCGACTGGAAGCAGTAGAGCTTGAACTGCATACGAATCGTTTTCTTTCGGTGGTCGAGGAGATGGGCGATTTGCTGGAACGCTCTGCGTTTTCGACGAACGTGAAGGAGCGCAAAGACTATAGTTGCGCGTTGCTTGATGCGGATGGGTATTTGATCGCCAACGCCCCGCATATTCCCGTTCACCTTGGTGCCTTGGGTGTGTGTATTAGAACGTTGATTGAGACGATAGACCTGGGCTCAGGTGACGTTGCGATAACGAATGATCCTGGTTATGGTGGTTCTCATTTACCGGACGTTACTCTGGTGGCTCCTGTGTATTCGGATAACGGTCGGCGGGTTGGTTACGTCGCAAATCGAGCCCACCATGCCGAGCTTGGGGGAATTTCGCCGGGGTCAATGCCTCCGAATGCAAAGTCGCTTCAAGAAGAAGGCGTCGTTATTTTACCGGCTTACTTGGTTCGAAAGAATGAAGTTGATTGGCCAGGGATTACTGAGGTTTTAACTGGAGGTCCTTATCCAACGCGTCGATTGGAGGAGAATCTAGCCGATTTGGCGGCGCAGTTGGCATCGATCCGGTTTGGCGAACGCGAGGTAGGAGAACTCGTTCGCCGGGAGGGAGTGGATACGATAAGTCACTTCATGAACGGCTTGAAGCACCGGGCCGAGTCGGCTTTGCGAACCGCTCTGGAGAATCATTCTTTTCCGGAAGAAAGCGTCGTTGAATGTTTGGATAATGGAGCGGAGATCGCGGTTAGCATAAGTAAACCCGGTCCGAAATGGTTGGTGGATTTCTCGGGAAGCGCGGCGATGCAAGCGTCTAACTATAATGCCACACCAGCAATTGTCACGAGCGCCACGATTTACGCGTTACGATTATTGGCGAATGAGTCGATCCCGCTTAACGAAGGGTTTTTGGATGCGGTGGATATTCGAATTCCGGAAGGGATGCTAAATCCACATTTCGATTCGGATCCAGCGCGTTGCCCGCCAGTTGTTGCCGGGAATGTGGAGATAAGCCAACGTATAGTCGATGCCTTGTTGAGGGCTTTGAGCTTGGCGGCTTGCAGTCAAGGCACGATGAATAATCTAATCTTCGGAAATGAGCGAGTGAGCTATTACGAGACGATTGCGGGAGGCGAGGGGGCTACGCGCGATCGATCTGGCGCGAGCGCCGTCCATACGCATATGACCAATACGGCAATAACGGATCCAGAGATTCTGGAACGCCGTTTCCCTGTACGATTGGAGTGTTTTGAAATCCGAGGTAGTTCGGGGGGGAGGGGAATCAATTCGGGTGGAAATGGCGTTAGAAGGCGTATTCGTTTTCTGGAACCCGTAATAATTTCAATGTTGATGCAGCATCGTGAGATTGCTCCGTTCGGTATGGCCGGAGGTGAGCCTGGGAAGGTTGGGAGACAATGGAAAATCGACCGAGAGGGGAATCGGATTCCTTTGTCGGGGAATTTGTCTTTATCTTTGGATGCTGGCGAATCGATAGAGATTGAAACGCCTGGTGGCGGCGGTTTTGGAGTGGATGAGACCGTCGAATAGACTGAATGTAGGAGCGGGCTTATCCCGCGATTTAGAAGGATCGTTAGAAGTGGAGTTGGAGGTATCGCGGTCTACGCCTAGCGGTCCCGCTCCTACAATAATACCATCTCTGTTTTTCTATTCGCGGGTTTTTAAAACGATTTGAAGTCGGGCGGCTTTATCGTTTTCTAGAGACTTTTTAGATCTGTAATTAAATGTTGGTTACTTTTGAGATTATTGGTTGAAGAAAGACTGCAGCTTTTGAAGATCGGATTCGGTGGGTTTGTCGATCGCAGGCTTAGGAGCCGTTTTCGTGCTCTGGGGCGCGGCGGGGGCGGCTCCGGCTTTGCTGAACTTTTCGTTGATGCGTTTGGCTGAGACGGGAAATGCCGTGCCAAGTTTTTGAGCGAAGAGGGAGAGCGCGTATTCTTCGATGGTCCAGGCGATTTCTTCGATGATTTCTTGCGGAGCGGAAAGAGCTTTTAGACGTGATTGAAAGGAGTCGATTTCCGCTTGTCTACGCCGGTCTCGTTGGTGATCGCTTAGACGATTGCTTGCTCTGAGTTCGATGCCCTTGAGGTAGGTAGGAATTCGCTTGAGAGCCCAATGAGGCGTGCGGACGATAAAGTCGCTAGGGACTAGTCGGTCGACTTCGACCTTCAGATCGGCTGGTAGATTGATTGCGACCTTGAGGGATTGCCTGGCGTCGAGGATCGCTTTGATAAGATCGACGATCTTGTAGGTGAGGCCTCGCGCGTCGGTCTTGGCTTTATCAACGACACGAGAAATCTCGATAATACCTATCGTAGGGATATTATGGGTGCAGAGCAGTCGCTTCATATGAGCGAATCCTTGCTGTTTCAAATCATTGAGCGGAGCGAAGGCGATTGCGACAGGACCCAGTTTGGAGAAGTCGCGCAAGTCCTCTTGGATCCAAGCGAGTTCTCGGCGAAGTTCGTGCCCTATGAGGGCGGCGATACCTGATTTGTTGGCTGTTTGAGCTTCGGACGCCGTCTTGAAAATCGAGAGTTTTAGTTGATCGCCGAAAAGACGAAGGGCGGGGTATCCGTAAATGGGAACTCCGTTGTGTTCGCCAATTTGGACTTTATCGGACTGGGCTTCTAGCTTGTCGAGTCCGTCGACAAGACGGGTCCATTTCTGGCGAGCCTTTTTCCAGATGGCCTCGGTTTGTCCTTCGTTGCTGGGATTGGCAGTTGACTCGTATTCGCGAAGGGCGTCTTGAATGGCTTTTGCGGATCGACCTTCTACGATGGTCTTTCCTTTTGAGTCGTGTACATCGACGCGAACTTGAAGATGGGTTGGTATGGCATCTTCGTTCCAATCGCTCGCGTAGGTTTCTATAGCGTAGTTGATTTTGAGATACTCGGCTAGCGACTGACAAAGGCTACCGTGTGTGGGGCGGATGTTTTTCGATATCTGGGCAGCGGTTTCTATGAGCGGTTGGAGTGGACGCCGATGGTCTTTGGGGAGGGCTTTGATTAGGTGAAGAATCTTGGTCTCTAAGTGGCCTGGTACGAGCCAATCGAGCATAGGACCGTCGAGGGTATTCGCTTTGGCGTAGGGAACTTTGAGAGTGACCCCGTCGTTCGCTTCACCTGGTTTGTATTGGTAAACGATTGGAAGAGCCGCGTTTTCGAGTTGCGCGGTTTCCGGAAAAGCGGCGAGATCGATTGGGTCGTCGCTTACGGGTTTTAGGTTGACTTCGCTCATGAGGAGCGGTTTGCCAGCTCGCCCGCCGTTTGCCTTGAGCCATTGGTTTAGGTCGCTGATCGAAGCGATTCCTTCGAGACGTTTCGAATAAAATTGATAGGCCGCTTCCTCGATGCCTATCCAGCTTTGCATCTTGGCGATCGTTTGAGCGTTTTGCATCCGGTTTTTAAGTTTCCGGTTTGCATCGAGAAATTCGTAATTCGTTTCGAAATCTTCATTTAGGAGCGCTTCTCTAATGAAAATCTCGGTCGCCTTGACGGGATCGACTTTTAGATAGGATACGGTTTTTCGCTGGAGCTCTAATCCGTGGATACGGATACTCTCGAGACAAACGACGCGTCCTTGGTCGATTTCGAAGTTGGGCTGGCTATGGGAGTATTTGAGGATGTGGCTTCCGATTTGAATGAGCCAGGTTGGATCGATCACCGCTACGGTGCGGGCGTAGAGTCGATTGGTTTCGACAATCTCGCCGGCAAGGATCCAACCAGGGCTGGGCGTTTTGGCTTCGAGGTCTTGTTTCTGTTTTTTCGTTTTGGCGTGTTGAGCTTTTCGGTTGAACAGTCCGGAGCCGGGAAAGATAAGCGTTTTGCGGTCGCCGGTCGCTCGATAGAGATTGGGCTCTTCTTTGCGGGCCGGGTTGGCTAGGAGTCCGGATGCTAGGCAGTGATGGATGGAGCTGTATTCGGCTCCGCCATACTTCCGCTGCTCGAATTTTTCCTCGAGCGTGTTGTAGCGAGGCGGTTCGTGTTTGATCCGTTGGGAGCGCTCGAAATCTGCGAGCGATTGGGTAAGCTGTTTTTTTACGTCCATCCATTCGCGCATGCGAAGATAGGAAAGAAAGTGAGACTTGCAGAATTTGCGGAGCTTGCTTTGCGAGCGCTTCTCGAATTCCTCGTGCACGCCTTCCCAAATATTGAGCAAAGTGAGGAAGTCGGATTCACGGTGAACGAAACGTTTGTGGGCGGAGCGAGCGAGCTCTTCTTTTCCGAGAGGACGTTCTCTGGGATCTTGTATCGAGAGAGCTGATGCGATTACGAGAAGTTGTTCGACGACGCCTTCGTTTTCCGCTTGGAGGAGCATGCGTCCGGCGGTGGGGTCGATGGGCAGCTTGGCGAGTTTACGTCCGATCGTAGTGAGTTGTCGGCGAGAATCGATGGCTCCTAATTCTTCGAGTAGCGCGTACCCGGATTTGATGGCGACGGGAGTCGGCGGGTCAATAAAGGGGAAGCGTTCAATGTCGCCCAGTCGAGAGGCCATCATGCGTAGGATGACTTCGGCTAGGTTGGCTCGTTGGATTTCCGGGATGGCGAAGAGAACGCGTTTTTCGAAGTCTTTTTCCGAATACAGACGAATACATATTCCATCTTGGACACGGCCGCAGCGGCCTTTCCGTTGATTGGCGCTGCTTTGCGAAACGTCTTCGATGGGCAGGCGCTTTGTACGGGATCGAGGATTGTAGCGACTGATGCGAGCCAGTCCGGTGTCGATGACGAAACGGATGCCTGGGATGGTGAGGGAAGTCTCGGCGATATTGGTCGCGAGGACGATTTTCCGCTTAGGCGATCTGGAAAAGATACGTTGTTGGTCGGAGTTGGATAGGCGACCGAAGCAGGGAAGGATTGCGATGTGGTTTCCGAGACGACCCTCAAGCAGGTCCATCGTCTCGCGAATGTCCTTCTCGGTAGGCAGGAAGGCGAGGATGTCGCCTTGGCCGAATTCGTCGAGGATGCGGTCGACGGATTCGGCGATGCCATCGATGATCGTGAAGTCGCCGCTATCTTCCAGGAGTTCGTCTGGCGGGGCGTAGATCACATCGACTGGATAGACGCGTCCTGAGACTTCGATGACTGGGGCGTTGTCGAAGGCTTTGGAGAATTTTTCGATGTCGATGGTGGCCGATGTGATGATGACCTTGAGATCGGGACGTTTGAATCGAAGCTGATTGAGGTGCCCAAGAAGGAAATCGATGTTGAGGCTTCGTTCGTGAGCTTCGTCGATTATGACGGTGTCGTATTCGCGCATGCTCGGATCCGATTGTATTTCGGAGAGCAGCATGCCATCGGTCATGAATTTGATGCGCGTTCGCTTGCTCGTTTGATCGGCGAAGCGAATCTTGCTCCCGACTTCTTGGCCATACTCGACATTGAGCTCTTCGGAGACGCGTTTGGCGATGGAGAGGGCAGCAACCCGTCGAGGTTGCGTACAGGCGATACGTTGCTTTCGTCCTCGACCTGCATCGAGACACATTTTGGGGAGCTGGGTGGTTTTACCCGAACCGGTTTCGCCGGAGAGAATGATTACGGGATGTTTCCGGATGGCCGCGATGATGTCCTCTCTCCGTTTAGAGATGGGGAGGTCTTTGGGGTAGGCAATGGGATGGGTCTCCCATGGGAAAGGATAGGGTCCTTTCGCGTCTGATTTTGACTTGCCTTGCATGGGCCTATTCGGCGCGAGATGCGTTGATAATGTCGAGCGCAATGTTCCAGTCGTCGTCGCTTGGATACGAATCGGAATCCCAAAGGACGGTGTTTTCGTTATCGATCAATACGATGAGGGAGTTGACTGAAGGAGAGTTTTCAAGGATGGCGCTGTGCGTTTTCATGAAAGCGCTTTTGAGCAGGCGTTTTACGATGCGGCGTTTTATGGCGGTCGATTGCGGCCAAGCGAAGTCGATCAACCAGTGTGGCTTTTGGGCGAGGCTGCTTACTTGGGTTGCGCAGCGTAGGGCCTCTTTGAGGTCCGCTTCGGATTGGGAAGTGATGATGAAGGCTGGCCAGGTTGTGATGCTTATTTGTTGGTCCTCTAGATTTTGGTAGATAAATTCGGAAGCGTTGGTGGTAGTTGGGATTGAGAGAGGGAGGGATAGAGAGATTGAGAGAAGGAGAGACCTGGCAATGCGCTTGGCGATTGTGGCGAGTGGATTCATTGGGAGGCCTCTTTGTTTTGGAGCGAGAAATCGCGCAGGGTGAATCCTAGGGAGTCGAGTTTTTGGGAGATAGCTTCGCGGTCCAGGGCGGTTCCGCTGATGTGAGCTTGTCCGGATTTTAGATCAACGTCGACGTATTGGGTGAATGGCAGGTTTTTTAGGCCGTCGGTTGCGGATGCTCGGCAGTGGCTGCAGGTCATTCCTTCGATGTGTAGGATGGCTGTTTCAGAGTCGGGGGAGATCTCGACTGGGGTGCTGGAAGAGTCGACTGGTGTGGAGCGATTTTGGGACCAGTAGGCGAAGGCGAGGATGCCCATGAGAGCGATTCCGGAGATGTGTTTCCAGAGGCCGGTTTCCATCTCGTGAAGGTGTTGTCCGGCGAAGGCGCCTGTATCCAGGAATTGGTGAAAAATAAGCGCGGCGACCCAGGATGTGATAATCACGCTCCCGACGTAGATTGCGGTTTCACGTCCACCGAGGGTTTTGCGCATGGTGGCGATTGTAGCGATGTTGGTCGCGGGGCCAGCGATGAGCAGTACGAGAGCAGCTGAAACGGGTAATCCGCTAGCGATGAGGGCTAGAGCGAGGGGTATGGATCCGGTCGAGCAGATGTAGAATGGAATGGCTATGAGAGTAGTAAGCAGGATGCTCGCGTAGACGCCGCCCGGCAGGTTCGCGAGAAGGTTGTCAGGAGCAAGGGCGCTGATGAGTCCGGCGAGGAGAAACCCGATAGTCAGCGATGCTGCGATGTCGGCGGGCATGGTTAGCATACCGTAGCGGAAGCTTTCGCTCCACGTGGGTTTGGAGTTCTGAGAGGGAGCGGATTTGGGAGATGCCGGCGATTTTTCTTGAGAGCCGAATCGATCTACGAGGGTTCCGACAGCGAGGCCGGAGACGAAGGCTACGATTACGCGATAGATCGCAAAGACTGGCCCTAGCATACCCCAGGTCGCCAAAATGCTGTCGACTCCGGTCTGCGGTGTGGAGGTGAGAAACGAAGCAGTAGCTCCCTTGCTGGCTCCTTTGTCTCGCAGGCTGGCTGTCACGGGGATGACGCCACAGGAGCAGAGTGGCATGGGAACTCCGACAAGCGAGGCCAGGACGATGGATTTTAGGCCGGGTTTGCCGAGTTTGGATTGAATCCAGGCTTCGCTAATCCAGCGATGGAGCGCCCCGGCCACGAGAAACCCCAAGAGCAGGTAGGCCCCCATCTCGGCAATCAGTAGCCAGGTCTTGAAAAAATAGTTCTGCAGCAAATCCATAGTTTTGACTTACTGTGCTGAGCGCGGGACGGCTTGTCGAGTGGACAGTCTTTTTGAAGGATGAAGGATGAGGGATGAATTGGGACGAGCGGGGGAGAAGAAGCACTGGGGACAATGATGTTGATTTGCCATTTAGGTTTATCAGCGCGCTCAGTGGGTTAGGACAGGTACAGAATTATTGATTGCCCCAATTCTCCGCTTGCTTTGAAAACGTGCGTTCTGAAAGCTACGTTTGGGTGGGCTGCGCCGGTAATTTGATCGACGTTTATTGTGAGGTTTGGTGAGTGGTTGTGAAAGAGGGGATAAGTCGTGGGAAGTGAGTATCGGGATTATGTTGGCCTGTGGCGGACATATTGCAGTGTGTTTTTAATCTTGGTATGTATGTCGTACGTTAAAGCAGGGGAGAGCGTGGTGCTTTTGCATGGGCTGGCTCGGACTGACCGGTCTTTCTCAAAAATGGAAACTGCCTTAGTTGATGCAGGGTACGATGTGGTGAATTTCGGATATCCGTCGAGGTCGAACGATATAGAGACCTTGGCAGAAGAGGTTATTCCTAAGGCGCTGTCGCAAGTGAAAGCGGGTAATCAGATTCATTTCGTAACGCATTCCATGGGCGGGATTTTGATTCGGCAATATCTTGGCAAAAAGCCAATTGAGAATCTAGGTCGCGTAGTGATGCTTGGTCCACCGAATAAAGGAAGCCAGGTAGTGGACAAACTACAGGACGTACCGGGATTCGAATTAATAAATGGTCCTGCTGGCATGCAACTAGGTACGGGTGAAATGAGTGTACCGAGCCAGCTTGGTCCGGCTAACTTTGAAGTCGGTATCGTTGCGGGAACGCGAAGCATCAACTTGATTCTGTCGACGATGCTGCCGAGCCCGGATGATGGAAAAGTCTCGGTCGAGAATACAAAGCTCGAGGGAATGGCTGATCACATCGAGGTTCCGGTCGCCCATCCATTTCTGATGACGAACCAGCGCGTCATTGATCAGGTGATCCGTTTCTTGGAAACGGGGAAATTCGATAAGGAAGAATAGGCGAAGGTATTGGCCGCAAAGAGACGCAAAAAG
>TARA_B110000467_G_scaffold160180_1_pt1 | contig 11118 bp, 5 predicted proteins | sample TARA_B110000467 | Tara Oceans TARA_B110000467 (sample SAMEA4398341) | marine metagenome | biome: Polar Biome; feature: [MES] marine water layer (ENVO:01000295) within the mesopelagic zone...; material: water (ENVO:00002006), including particulate matter (ENVO:01000060) such as...... | reverse complement strand
AACGCCCGATACAACACCTGGCATGAGAGCGGTAGGCTACCCCGGGAAATTCCAGCTCTTGATCGATGGCGAAGCGCTCCCGACAAACTTCGGCACGGAAAAGGCCCAATGGCACTGGCAAGACGGTGGGACCGTCACGGTTAGCAACCGTCAAGCTACCTTAACTCTCCGAGACCTAACTGGATTCAATGGAAGATGCGACGCGATCCTATTCAGTTCCGACCTCGACTCTTCTCCTTCTAACGAAATCGCCGACATTCGTGAAATCCGAAACGAGTTGCTCGGCTTTTCGGATACGCCAAGCAATGGTGGCCACTACGACTTCATTGTAGTCGGCGGAGGCGTCGCTGGTACTTGCGCCGCTATCAGCGCGGCGAGACATGGTTGCCGTGTTGCTCTTATTCAGAATCGGCCCGTTCTCGGAGGTAACAACAGTTCCGAAGTACGAGTCGGTCTCTCAGGTCTCATTCATCAAAAACCCTATCCGATGCTCGGAAACCTAGTCGACGAAATCGGTCCAGTTGGACACTGGAATCTATGGGAGGCGAATGAGAACCCGAATACAGAACGAAGCCAAAAGATTTTCCAAGTAATGGAAGAGCATCCCGAAAAGAAGATCCACAACGGAGGGCCCGCATCCAACTACGAGGATCAGCGAAAACTCGATGCAGCTCTCGCCGAGAAGAACCTCAGTCTCTTTCTCAATACGCATGTCGATGCTATCGAAATGGACGGAAATCGCATTATCGCCGTGACAGGACAAAACCTCCGCACTGGCGAACGTATCCGATTTTCAAGCAATCTCTTCGCGGATTGCACCGGCGACGGAAATTTGGGTGCTCTCGCCAAAGCCGACTATCGAGTTGGTAGAGAATCGAAAGACCAAACCGGAGAAGAGCTCGCGCCCGAAAAAGCCGATCAGCTTGTAATGGGAACATCCGTACAATGGAACTCGATGGAAGAAACCTCTCCATCTACATTTCCAGACACGCCATGGGCAGTCCCATTCACTGCGGAAACGTGCATAAAAGACGTGAAAGGCGACTGGGACTGGGAAACCGGTGCCGACCGTGATCAAATCGACGAATTCGAACACATCCGAGACTACGCGCTCCGAATTACCTTCGGGAACTGGACAGTCCTTAAAAACAACGAGAAATTTAGAGGCGAATTCGCAAACCGGCGTCTAAGCTGGGTCGCTTACATCGGCGGAAAACGAGAATCCCGTCGACTGCTCGGAGATGTAATCCTCTGCCAGCACGACATAGTGAGAGCCAAAGAATTCCCCGATGCATGCGTTACCACAACCTGGACCATCGACCTTCACTACCCCAAAGAACCGGTCTGCGCTTGCGACGCGTTTCAAGCGAACGCCGAACAACTGAAAATCGAACCCTACCCGATACCTTTTCGCACGCTGTATTCTCGAAACATCGAAAACCTCATGATGGCAGGACGCAACATAAGCGTAACGCACATCGCTCTCGGCACTGTGCGCGTACAAAGGACAACTGGAATGATGGGCGAAGTCCTAGGTATGGCCGCAGGTCTCTGCAAAAAGCATACCTGTTCTCCGCGCGGCGTTTACGAAGGCCATTTAGACGAATTCAAAAAGCACCTCGTCGCAGGCGTCCCGCCTCACAAACCTTAAGGACCTAGCTAAATTTCAAACAGACCTTTGCCCCCATGGGGACACCCGTTTGTTTCGGCCTGTCACGGCGAGCAAAGCGAAGACGGAAGAAACAACAAACGACTTGTCTCGGCGCAACAGTGCTGAGACTGAAACATTGTTAATAAATTGATCCGGTTGAGTTTTTTTTTAACAACGACCTACGGCCTTGTGTCTTCGCTTCGCGAATCCAATAAGTTTCCGCTTCACGGAAAATAGGTTTTTCGCTCCTACCGTCGATTCGAATCTTTTGGCCCGCAGGGACACCTATTTGTTTCGCAGAAACAACAAGCGATCGCAGAGAGCGTTGTTAAAAAACTATTCGGTTGAGCTCGTTTAAAGCTAACGGTCACCATGTCGAAAAATCAATTGCCCTCCTTCACAACACCTTTTGCCATTCGACTAATTGGGACCAAAAGGAGCGTAGCAAAGAGAATGAGCCCAATGCTCATTGCAGCCGTTTTTTGGATACTGATCATTTGGATGATATAAAAACCCATAAATGGGGCACCTACTCCACGTACTCCCGTTAAAAATCCATGCACGCTCATGTAGTTGGATTCCTGATCCGGCGGCGCAAATTTAGTTACCCATAAGCTCCAATTCACGCGGGCACCCGCGAGAGCAATGCCGAAGAACACTGAAGCCACATACAAGGCCACAATCGTTTCGACGAAAAAGAACGTCGCAATACTCACGACAAAACTAATATTCGCGGCTGCTCGGACGGCAAAAAAATTGAATCGATCGAAAACGTACCCCCATACAGGAGTCAATGCCAAGCGGATCACCGACGGAATCGCTACAATACAAATCACAATATCGCCATTGGACGCCATGATACCGTATTCCGCGGCGCTCATATACTCGATCCTTAAGTGAAAGACCGAAAGGTTTCCGATCCCTAACAACATCCACATAATCAGCATTGCCCCAAAAACCCGATTCTCCCACGCGACTGAAAAATGGGCAAACGGGTTGCTAGAAGCATTTCGAACAAGAGGGACAGACGGAATTTTCAAGGTCAGCCAGGCCGCGACAACCGAAGCGACTGCCATGAATACATATAGAGCGCGATAGAAACCAAGATCCGAATCCAGCAGCTGCCCGCTATAATAAGCGAACGGTATCGAGGTCAAAACACCCAAAGTCATACTTATCGAAACGAATTTCCCACGCTTGGACGAAGCATAATTATTGGAATATATCTGAAGAAACAAAGGCGTTTGCTGAGCCATCACAGCAGCGCCGAAAAAGCCGGCGAATAGGAAGAAGCTCACATGATTGCTCAGCGCAGCCAAAACAAGAAGCCCCGCATTTACGAAATAGATGATCGCGCACAACGTTGCCGCTTTAATCAGGGAACGTCCGAAGTAGAAGACCGAGATCGGGTTGAGCAATAACCCCACCATAAACGCGCTCGTAATCAGCCCCTTTTGAAAAGCGGTGCCATCGAAGTAGCGGGTAACGACGAGCAGAGCCAAAGCCTGCCACCCCATTTCGAAGAACCCGTACATCGCGCACCGAAAGGAATCCAAACGAAACGTCTTACGAGCAATAGATTCACGAGCGCCTATCATTTTCGAGGGACCATGGTTACTGAGGCAATGAACCGCAATAACTTCTGCCCCCGCGAGTGCAATGAGCTGCAGAATCCTCGACCAACAAATAAGCGCACTCCGTCCATGAATCGCGTTACTCCCCTTCAGCAAGCGCCAAAGGTTTTCCTTCGCCTATCGAACGCCGGAGCTTGGCAACGGCCAAGATGTGGCGAAAATTCGCTTCTAGACGATTCGTACGCGAATCGGTGAGCGCCACGCGCGTTTCGAGAACATCCAATTGATTAATCGCTCCGGCCTCATAACGGCTATCCGCCAACCTCAATGCTTCTTCGGCTTGCTCGACAACTTTCTCCGCCGCCTTAACCAACTCAACCGCTTCTTGATGTTCGGAAATTGCCCGGCGAACTTCGACTTCAATAGTCAAACGCAGCGATTCGCGATCTATTCGCGATTGCTCCAACTGTGATTTCGCCTGGCGAACGCGACCCTTGCGCCTCGAGCCATCGAAGATATCCCAAGTAGCCACAACCCCCACGGTCCAGCCATCTGGTCCGTCATCGAACGATTCCGAAAAATTGCTCTTCCGCTTTCCATAGCTACCGATCAAATCCACGCTCGGACGAAAGTCCGCTTGAGCAATCTCCAATCCGGCATCGCGGGCCTCTTGGATCAGGCGAAGCCGTTCCAGCTCGGAACGATTACCCAAAGCGCCATTCAAGCTATCAGTAAGATCGAAACTCGCTGGCGAGTAATCCAATTCGCCTAAGAATACTGGGATCTTCTCAAGGTTATCTGAATCTCGGCGGTAGTTCCCGTAGCCAATGCTCTGCCGTAGTTGATCAATCGCTACGCGAAAAGCGCTTCTGCGACGAATCAATGCCGGCTGCGCATTCGCGAGTACAACTTCTGCCCGCAACACTTCGAAATCGGAAACCGATCCAGCCTTCAATCGATTCTTAGCATCTTCCAACACTTCTTCGAGCAAGGCAACATTCTGTTCCTCGACGCTGATCTGATCACGAGCGAGCAACGTTGAATAATACCGAGTGGTCACCTCGAGCATCACGTCCATGATTGTGGTCTCGAGAAAAAGGCGAACCGATTCTCTCGTCAGATCCTGGGCTTTCAATGCGGCCGATATCCCGCCGCCCTTGTAGAGGGCTTGGCGAACATTAAGACTAATCCCCCAAGTATTATCGCTGGCCGTACCAAAACCTTCCACCACTTCGCTCAAACCGGTATCCAAACGCTGATAGTCAGCATTCAAGCTTAAGCTCGGTCTTGTCTGAGCCTTCACTTCGACGATCAGCCCTTCCTGCTCTTCGATCTGCTCGATTGCTCGACGAATCGCGAAATTGTTCGTCAAAGCAAACCCCTTGGCTATTTCCAGATCGAACGTATCCGGAACCTCAGGCGGCAGCTCTTTTTCTTGAGCAAAGCCGATCGACATTATGGATACGGCAATAGCAGCCACGATTATAGTTTTTGTTTTCATACATTCGCCTCCACTTCGTCGTTTTGATGATTCTTTCCTAAGAGCATATACAAGGACGGCACGATAAAGAGCGTAAAGAGCGTTCCGATCGCCATACCGCCAACGAGCACCAGGCCGATCGAATTACGAGCTGCCGCGCCCGCGCCCGAAACGAACACTAACATGATGTGACCAAACACGGTCGCCGCGGTAGTCATTAAAATGGGTCGCAAACGTGTGGCTGCAGCCTCGCTCGCAGCCTTCAATTTGCTACGCCCACGTCCCTGCAGGACATTTGCAAATTCAACAATCAAGATACTGTTCTTCGTAACCAGACCCAGCAGAGTAATCATTCCCACTTGCGAATAGATATTCCAAGACGTCGTCCATCCCCAGCTCCAATGCGGAGTGAACGGATCGCCCGGCGCCCGCAGAGCTGTAAAGATTAACGCTCCAAACATTCCTAAAGGAACCGAACCGAGAAGAATAACCAGTGGGTCGCGGAAACTGTTGAATTGGGCCGCCAAAACCAGAAATACCAACACAAGCGAAAGCATCAGCATCGGCAAGAAGCTGCTTCCCTCCTGCCTGAGCTGTCGAGACTCGCCCGCATAATCGAGCACATAACCTTTAGGCAAAACTTTCGCGGCTTCGCCTTCGAGCACCTTCAATGCAGTATCCAAAGGCGCCATCGCAATCCCTGAGATTTTAACTGAATTCAACTGATTGAATCGATTCAATGTACGCGGCTCTACTGTATTCTCAATCGTCGCGAAACTAGACAACGGCACCAATGCTGAATTCGGTCCCCGCACATACAATTCCTTGAGATCTCCAGGAGTCATGCGACCTGAACGCTTCACTTGCGGAATCACTTTATAGCTACGTCCATCGATCGAAAAACGGTTTACGTAGTTGCCGCCCAACAACACGCTCAAGTCGTTTCCGACGTCCGACATATTCAACCCCAGAGCCGCTACCTTATCGCGATCGAATACAATCTTCGATTGTGGTTCGTCGATTTTAATATCGATATTCGGTGGAAAGGCAAAAAGTCCACTAGCAGTCGCGTTGTCAGCGATTTGCTTAGACAAGGCCGCAATTTGCTCAATCTCAACTGATGCCGAAATAACGAACTCTACCGGAAAATCACTTCCACCAGGCAAGGCTGGCGGCAGGACTGGAAAGATCTGAAACCCTGGAATCGAACTCAAAGCAGGAATCACACTTTGTCTGATATGGATAATATCCCGATCGCGTTCACCCCAAGGCGTAACGACCAAACCGCCAAGGCTACTCGTAGGCAGAGTTATCTGAAACGAATTGGCATACTCCGGAACCGACTCGAATGCATCCTGGATCTGACCGGCGAAATGCTCCGCCTGCTCGATTGTCCCATTCGATGGAGTACTCGCTATTCCCAATACGAAACCTTGGTCCTCCACTGGAGCCAATTCAGTTGACATCGACGAAAGAACATAAAGCGGGAGAATGAGAAAAGTTAGCCATCCCCAAAGCATATACACCGCTGGCCGCGCCTTCAGAGTACCTTCGATCATCTTCCGATAGCGTTCTCTCAGCCGATCGAAGAATCGATTCGTCATACCAGTCAGCCCCTTTTCTTCGCCCTTCGCACTGAGAATCTTCGAACACATCATTGGCGAAAGCGTCAAAGCGACCACGCTGGATACGATCACCGCTCCTGCCAGCGTGATCGTGAATTCTCGAAATAGCGAACCGGTCAAACCTCCCTGAAATGCGATTGGCGTATAGACAGCCGCTAGGGTAATAGTCGTAGCGATAATCGGTCCCACTAATTCCCTAGCCCCGAATAAAGCGGCGTCGAACTTGCTATACCCTTCGCGTAAATGCCTCTCGGCATTCTCCACTACGACAATCGCATCGTCCACCACTAATCCAACCGCTAGAACGATCGCCAGCAAGGTCAGCAAATTGATGCTAAACCCGAAGAGCTGCATGATGAAGATCGAGCCGATCAATGAAACCGGAATCGCCACGATTGGGATAAGCACCGAACGGAACGACCCGAGAAAGAAGAAAATCACGACCACCACGATCAGCAGCGTCTCGGAGAGCGTCACCACAACCTCCTTTAGAGCGGTTTCGATGTATTGGGTAGCGTCATACGCCACGCTTCCTTCGAAACCGACTGGGAAACGTTCTTGCATCGCTTCGAGCTCTTTTGTGACCTCTCGAGCAACCGTTAACGAATTCGCCGAAGGCATGGTCCAGATGCCGATGAAAACCGCTTTCTCACCGCCGAATCGAATATCCGTATCGTAGTTATCAGCCCCCAAGGAAACTTCCGCTACATCGGTGAGTCGAACGATTTGATCGCCCTCTTTCTTCAACACCAAATCACGAAACTCATCGACCGAGGTCAGGTTGGTATTCGTGGTCAGTTTAACCTGCTGGTAATTCCCCTTGGTTTTACCGATCGCCGAAAGCGCATTGTTGCTCGCCAAGGCGGCACGCACTTCCGTCGCGCTAATATTAAATGCCGCTAGCTTTTCCGGAATCATCCAAATACGAATCGCGAACGTTCGCGCTCCGAGCAAATCCGCCCGCTGCACGCCATCGACAGCCGTCAACCCCGGCTGCACCACCCGCGTCAAATAGTCCGTAATCTCGTTGCTTTCCAGATCGCTCGACTGAAACCGCAAATACATCGAAGCGAACTGCGAATCCGCCGTTTCAATATTGATGATCGGTACCTCCGCCTCCGGAGGCAGGTCTCCGCGCACCTGATCCACCTTAGACGAAATCTCCGCAAGGGCCTTGGTCGGATCCGCGTTGAGCTTCAAACGAATCGTGATCGTCGAGAAACTCTGCAAACTGCTCGACTCCATATAATCGATACCATCCGCCGCAGCGATCGCTCGCTCCAGCGGAGTCGTCACGAAACCTCGAACCAAATCGGCATCCGCTCCAATATAAGGGGTCGTCACCGTAACCAACGCATTCTCGCTCGCAGGATACTGCCGGACAGTAAAGCCGCCCGATCCCTGCATCGCATTGTAGATGGCTTGTCCGCCAGCGATCAAAATTACCAGATTGACGACGATCGCCAAGACCGGTTTCCGGACGAATATGTCCGTAAAAGATTTTTTGGATTCACTCATACCGAGTCGCGCTAAATTTCGTTTTTAGGAATCCGCGGGATTCGGGTTTAGCGAAACGTCCAAGGCTTTGGAGTTATCGACCACGACCGACCGACCATTGAAGAGCTTAAACGCGCCAGCGGTCACCACTTCCTCCCCAGCCTCCAGGCTATTCAAGATCGCCACGAAATCGCCTTTCGTACGTCCCAATTTCACAAATCGTTGCTCGACGACATTTCCCGATTCTCCCGGTTTCACGACGAAAATCGTATTGCCATACGATTGATAGTAAACCGCTGTTCCAGGGACCGCAACGACCCTAGAGGCCTCAGGCTGCACGATACTGACATTGGCAAACATCCCTGGTCTGAGAGCGCCATCATCATTAACGATTATGCCGCGAACGCGAAACATCCGATTCGACAGATCCAAATCGGGATCGATCGCCTCAATACCCCCCTCGAACGAACGGCCCGGATAAGTATCGATCTCCAATCGAAAGGCGTATCCATTTTTCACCTTGGTCACTTGCTGCTGAGGCAAAGAAAAGTCGACGTACATTGGATTGATTGACTGCAACGAAACCACAACTGCGCCAGGATTCAAATATTCACCCACGTCTACCTGACGAATCCCCAAGCGCCCCGCAAACGGAGCTCGAATGATCTTCTTTTCAAGCGTTGCTCTAACCTGTTCCACAACAGCTTTCGTTTCCTTGGACCGAGCGTCAGCAGTATCCAGTTCAGACTGGGCGATCGATCTACTCGCACGCAGCTCTTGAGCTCGCTTCAAATTCACTTCAGCCAATTCATGTGTCGCTTTCGCCGACTCGAGCTGGGCTCGCTCCGTTGACGTATCAAGCTCGAACAGCAAATCGCCCGTTTGGACAGATTCTCCTGAATCGAAGTGAATCTCCGAAACGGTGCCAGACACTTCGGCGGAAACCATGACGCCCTGAGACGCGCGCAAAGTTCCCACTGCGGTCACCACGTTTTCCCACACCATTTCCTCAGCCTCGCGGGACGTCACCGTTTCCGGTGGCATAACGAACGGAGGCGACCCGGCGAATTGCGGGGCCTTAACGAGAAAGATGCCAACTAAGAGAGCGACGATGATCCCAATAACGATTAAGAATGCTTTTAACATGGTACAACAATACTAAGAAGTTTTTGTGACGCGTTTCCCATTACCAGAGAATCCCTTTTCATTTCCATTTAAACAGACAATGCCCAACACACTGTATTCGCCAACAGACGAAGCGCTCATCCATATGAATGCCAATCCAAAACGAGCCAAATCGAAAACAGAACGTGCTTCTCAAAAAACATTTGCCCACAGATTGCTCAGATGTTCACAGATGTGATTTTTCAATTCGTAAGAAATCACTCGATAATCCAGTTTACAAAACAGTATTTTCGACGTAGAGCTGGCCCTTGCGCCACGCCGTGTAGGAAAAGAGCAATCTTCTTACGCGGCACAGCTCAAGCGCTGGCCCTACGGGTTTTCGACTTATTCAACAAACTCTAAAACAATGCAAAAATCAGATAATCAATAACTTAAAACTATACGTGAACATCTGGGCAATCTGTGGGCAAAACATCTTCTCAACCTATTTTCTCAAATCGGGAATCGGCTCACTCACCAAATAAGGATCCCGATGAGGCTCCAGTTCGTCTCCCTGAGACTCCGCCCAGGCCGCCAATTCTCGCCTCAGCCCATTCATCACGTCACGGAATTCAGGATTAGGTGCCAAATTATCATTCTCCATCGGATCCGCTTCCAGATCGAACAACTCGAATTCTTCGCGAGTGTAATAACCGCGGATGATCGCAGTCGCCTTCGGATCCGACTTAGCCGCTTGGTCCCAAGAATCCCAATAGGCCCCCGCTCCATCCTTACGCAGTCGATCGGAGTGATTCGTGAAATAGGCGTCGGGACGTAAATTGTGGATATACTTGTACTTCCCGATACGCACGCTGCGAATTGGGAAGATATTCATCGTTCCATCGCCCGTGTGCGTCGTGAAAATCCGATCGCGATGATCAGCCTTCTTTCCATTGAGCACCCGAAGAAACGACTGTCCATCTATCCCCTTCGCGCTTTGAGCGCCCGCAACATCGATCAAAGTAGGGACGATATCGACCCAACTGACCATCGCGTTCGTACGCTCGTTTTTCGAGATAACGCCCGGCCAAGAAACGATCATAGGAATGCGCGTACCCGTATCGTACAGATTCCATTTCCCGCGTGGCCACTGTCCCCCATGGTCGCTTGTGAAAAGAAAAAGGAAATTCTCGCCAAACTGCTCTTGAGCGATCCGATGGATGCGTCCCATCTCCTGGTCCATTCCTGTAATATCCGTCATGTAACGAGCCCAATGCTCCCGCGTCTCCGGCGTATCCACTAGATAAGACGGCAACGTGATCGCATTGGGATCATAGATCGATTGCTTGCTCCAGGCGACGTGCGGGCGCCGATCCCCCACAAGCAAACATACCGGCCCTTCAATATCCGTTTCCGCGAACCACTTCGTTACGTTCTCGGACATATCCGTCGGACGAGACGAATTCATATCCACGCCAGGAAAGTCCCGGCGCCCATGAGCCACCTTTCCAAACGAAGCAACCGTGTACCCTTTCTTTTGCAGGATTGGGAAAAGAAACTCCGTCCCTGGTTTGACCTGACTGTGATTCGGGTGAGCCCCATGCCGAGCAGGCATCAGCCCAGTAAGAAGCGAAAATCGATTTGGACAGCAAGACGGCGAAGCCACATAAGCCTCATCGAAGGTCATTCCATTCGATGCCAACATGTCCATCGTCGGCGTCGCCACCTCAGTGGATCCATAGACCGAGCTCTCCGCACGACCCATATCGTCAGAGATAAACACGACCAAATTCGGCAACTCGTCAGCAGCGTGGAGATGTAGACTGGCCACAATTCCAAAGAGGACATGAAGAAAGCTTGGCGGAGTAAAACGAGGTAATAGATTCATTCAATCTGGGCTATTATTGTTTGTGACGAACTTAAGCAGTCAGCTTGCCTACGGTTAAAGCTATGCCCAGAAAAAAGAGCTGAAGCAAATCAGTCATTAGCGAGCATGCGCTTCCACAGCAAAAAATGGTAGGGCGAGAGCGTCCCGCTCCGCCGCTACGCGTCAACTTGAGCGATAAGCCACGGATTAGAAAACACTTATAGTCGTTTGTATTCTATTGAGAACGGATGATTCGAGTTTCTGTAAACTCGCAATGCTTCCCTGTATAAATTTCGAGTGGTAAATCGGCATCGATTTCG
>TARA_B110000467_G_C18339160_1_pt1 | contig 11137 bp, 8 predicted proteins | sample TARA_B110000467 | Tara Oceans TARA_B110000467 (sample SAMEA4398341) | marine metagenome | biome: Polar Biome; feature: [MES] marine water layer (ENVO:01000295) within the mesopelagic zone...; material: water (ENVO:00002006), including particulate matter (ENVO:01000060) such as...... | reverse complement strand
TTTTTTCACTTATTAGTCGTCCCTTTCTATTTGAAAGTGCTGGTTAATCTCATACTTTTGGTTTTATAGGGATAGAGGTAATCTCGTCTCATCTCTGGGAAGGAGAGAATAAATGAAGGGTATCGCACCAAAACTTGCGGTCGCTGTATTGGGGGCATCATTTTCGTTTGGCGCCATTTCAGCTAAGGCAGCATCGCATGCATCACCAGAATATGGTGGAAACTTAAATATCGTTGTTGGTTCAAAAATCCCATCTTATGATGGACATATTGAGTCAACATTCGGAATGATCCATCCAATTCGTCCGTTTTACAGCCTATTAATTAGGGAAAACCCCGACAATCCAGCATCACCTACTGACTTTGTTTGTGACTTGTGTGTTGGTTCAGTGCCTAAAGGTACGGAAGGCGGAACGAAGTTCACTTTTAAAATTCGTACTGGCGTAAAATTTCATGATGGAGCGCCGCTAACATCAGCAGATATCAAAGCGAGTTTTGAAAAAGTTGTTAACCCACCCAAAGGTGTAGCTTCAAACCGAAAAGCTTACTTTAAAATGGTTGAGTCAATAACAACTCCAGACGCAGAAACACTCGTATTTAAGTTGAAGCATCCAAGTGGGACTTTTATCCCGGCAGTAGCAATGCCCTTTAACTTTATTTACTCCAAGAAAGATCTGGACTCGCATGGTTACACATGGCATCAAAAAAATATTAATGGATCAGGTGCATTTAGCTTTGTTGAACATATTCAAGGTAGTCATGTAAAAGGTAAAAAGAATCCTAATTACCATCATAAAGGCCGCCCATATCTGGATTCGTACACAGCTATTGCAGCTCCAAAGATGTCAGTTAGACTTCAAGCAATTCGCGGTGGTCGTGCTGATATTGAATTCCGTGGCTTTCCACCAAAAGCAAGAGATGATCTCGTTAAAGCGCTTGGGGATAAAATTAAGGTCCAAGAAAGTGATTGGAACTGTGTTCTATTAGCATCACCTAACCACCAAGTTAAGCCATTCGACGATCCAAAAGTTCGAAGAGCATTGACACTAGCGGTCGACCGTAAGTCCGGTTCAAAATATCTCTCTAACATTGCTATTGTTAAAACCCCAGGTGGTATTGTTTTCCCTCAACATCCTTTAGCTACTCCAATGTCTGAGTTGAAAGCTAATATCGCCGGTTATGCCGACGACGTAGCCGCATCAAGAGCTCAAGCTAAAAAGTTGCTTAAAGAAGCAGGGCAATCTGGTCTTAAGTTTACATTCTTGAACAGAGGTGTTGATCAGCCTTACAAAATTGTTGGCACTTGGTTACTGGGACAATGGAAGAAGGCAGGAATGAAAGTGGACCAAGTTGTTAAACCAACTACTCCATTTTATGCATCATTGCGCAAAAAGAAAGATTTTGACGTTTCAGTTGACTTCAACTGTCAGTCAATCGTGAACCCAATTGCTGATGTATCAAAATTTCTACCGTCCGCGGGCAATAACTATGCAAATTTTGAGGATGCAAAATTAGAGTCAATGTACACCGACCTTCTAAAAGCCGGTACTGTTGCAGAGCAAACCCCACTATTACGTGCATACGAGAAGCGAGTTCTTAACGACTTGTCATCTCAAGTTGTCACTCTCTGGTGGTATAAAATCAACCCACACCGGTCCTATGTTAAGGGCTGGAAAATTGCACCAAGCCACTATCTCAATCAGTCGCTTGATAATATTTGGATTGATGCAGCAGAGAAGAAACGACAGGGTGTAGAGTAAATCCTGAACTAAAACTAGGTCACCTCGGGATTTCTCGAGGTGACCTTATCTTTCGTGTAATTTCTATTTTCAAGGCCGCTAGATGTACACTTACATAGTCAAACGCATGCTCATGTTATTCCCGACGCTCTTTGGAGCCGCGGTTGTCGTGTTTTTATTACTAAGATTAATTCCTGGTGATGTATGTCTGCTCAAATTTGGTGGTGAAGGCGGGTATGCTGATCCTGAGCAGATCGCACAATGCCAGGATCTTTTGGGTATAAACGATCCAAAAATTAAACAATTTTATGATTACATATCGGGATTAGTGACACTTGACCTGGGAAAATCAATGTGGACGCAGCAAGACGTTACACATGAGATAGCTATTCGTTTTCCATTGTCACTGCAAATTGCGATTATGGCGACCTTAGTGTCCGTTCTTATAGCTGTGCCTCTTGGTGTCATCTCTGCTGCGAAACAAAATACATTAATTGACTATTTTGTTCGGGCAATTAGTATCGCTGGAATCGCCATGCCATCTTTTTGGCTTGGCATTATTATTATCTTAGGGCTGTTAATAGGAACCCAGGCATGGACAGGGGTGCCGTGGATGCCACCGATATTTTATAAACCCATATGGGTAGATCCCGCACACAATCTCTCCCAGCTTATCTGGCCAGCATTGGCGACAGGATATAGATACTCGTCCGTCGCAACCCGTATGACACGATCGGCAATGCTGGATGTACTCAGGGAGGATTATGTTCGAACAGCAAGGGCGAAGGGATTAATTGAGAGAGTGATCGTCAATAAGCATGCTTTAAAGAATGCAATGTTGCCTGTAGTAACGGTGATCGGCATCGAGTTTGCTTTTCTCATGGGTGGCTTAGTTGTCACCGAGCAGGTATTCAATCTCAATGGCATTGGGAAACTATTTGTTGAGTCGGTAACCCAAGCAGACTACACGCTGACCCAATCCTTGGTTATGCTTGTAGTCTTCATATACGTAGTGATTAATTTTTTGGTCGATTTAATGTATGCGTGGCTCGACCCCCGCATTCGATATTCTTAACGGGTAAAAGACATGGCAACTTCTGAACTTCCTAATGAAGAATTTGTTCTCCCAAAACAAAAGACTATTTGGGACACTATGCTTCGAATGCTTCGCAAACAACCGCTGGGGTCTGCAGGCGCATTGGTGATAATAATAATGGCCTTTGCAGGTTTGTTTGCAGAGCAAATTGCGCCCTTTGACCCAGAAATGGAAAACTTCGAATATATGCTTTCCCCTCCAGGAACAGTCCATGAAGAGACAGGGAAAGTGTTTTACTTTGGCACAGACTCTTTTGGAAGAGATCAACTAACGCGGATGATTTATGGAGCTAGAACAGCACTTTTAGTTGGCTTCACTGCATCTTTTTTTGGAGCTTTTCTTGGACTGGTTCTAGGCGTAGCAAGCGCATATTTTGGGGGCACTATTGACCTTGTACTTCAACGAGTGTGTGATGTCTTTATGGCGTTCCCTTTAATTATTATGGCGCTAGCGATAGTTTCTATTTTTGGAACCGGCGTCGAAATGGTAATTATCGCCATCACGATCCCATTTATTCCAAATTGTGCCCGAGTTGTCAGGTCTGGTGCGTTGGCTCTAAAGGAACTCCCGTACATCGATGCTGCTAGGTCTGTTGGATACAGCCATGTTAGAATAATCCTGCGTCACATGATTCCCAACGTGATGGCGCCGTTCTTGATTATGCTGACAGCGTTTGTAGGTCAGGCGATCCTTACAGAAGCCTCCCTCTCTTACTTAGGTATGGGCGTGCAGGAGCCAACCGCAGCTTGGGGTTTAATGCTTCAAGGGGGGGCCGAAGAATATGCTGAAAGTGCACCATGGGTTCCAATTTGGCCGGGCGTAGCTATCACTCTCGCCGTGTTTGGTTTCAATTTATTTGGCGATGCTGTCCGCGATGTTCTGGATCCTAAGCTTAGGTCTGAAGTCTAAGTATAAACTGGTGCGTTAAGAGATATAAGCTGAATATTTACTTCTTAAACCTGTGCTATACGCTTAGGTTTCTGGTAGGAGCGCCATCATGGGAAATATAGATGCAGGGTTATCTGGATGGAAGATGACCTCCAATCACAACAGAATGATGGAACTACAGCGTACCTCGATGAAGGGTGGAGCGGGTTCAGTTAAGATCGATTATTTTGGGAGCTCTGCCTTCAAGATAACTTCTCCCTCTGGAGTAACCTTGATGATCGACCCCTGGCGCAATCATCCTAGTCGGAAGTGGGATTGGTACTTTGACGACTTTCCATTAACAGAAGTTGATATAGGTATCTCCAGCCACGCTCATTTTGACCATGATGCGCTACATTTATTGGATGCTCACGTTCTCTTAGATAGGCTCATTGGAACATATACCTTTGGAGATATAAAAATTACAGGTATAGCCGACAAACACGCCACAGACTCTTCGGCTGCTGTTTACGATTTCAAACGAATCATTAAAGAGTTTGACAATATTGATATCACACCACCAAATAATCCTCGCTCCTGGGATCATTGTCTACTTTTAATCGAAACAGGTGGCTTGAAAATTCTTGCCTGGGGCGATAACAGGCACAATCCTCCAGAAGAAGTTTGGGGAGCAGTTAACAATGTTGATATTGTCCTTCTCCCAATAGACGACTCTCAACATGTAATAAGCTTTCCGCATGCCGAAGAGATAATCCAACGGTTGAGCCCATCGGTAATTATACCCCACCATTACTATATTTTTGACGTTACGGTCCGACAAAGTACACTTCAGCCGGCAGAAAAATGGTTAGAAACCCAAAAAAATATTGTAAGATTGATGGCCGAATCAACCACCTACCACCCAAAAGATTTAATCGATGTTAAGAACCGCATAGACTTTTTTGGTGATCACGTTGCTTTTGATAAGAAAAAATGGCTGAACGAGTCTAATTAGAATTTTGTTGTGACGACAAAGTCAAACCTAGCTTTTTTCCCATTAACCCCATTCTCTAATATCGCATCTGTTAAATCTATTAATAGTTTTTGTTGTCCTGGATAAAGCATTAAAGATAACAAACCATCGCTGTTATTTTCGGGGTGGCCTTTTAAATACAACTGTGTCGTTAAAGTTTCTTGACCTCTATAAAAGATTTTCACATGAATATGAGGAGGTCGCTTTTTCTCAACAACTGGCACAATCGTCAAAAATCGATAATTACCAGTTAGGTTAGTCACCACGCTACCAAACCCCTGGAACCGTGAATCAAATTTTTTGTTCCCGGGAGCCTTAGGGTGTTTATAGAACCCTTGATAATCTGACTGCCAGATTTCTATTTCTGCATTATTTAGAGGTAAGCCTTTACTATCAAAGACTTGACCTTCCAACTGCAGAGGAATACCGCCAGCTATCCCATTTTTCGCGCGTGCAGTTTGAATTAAATTCCAATCTTTCTCTGCAGGTTTAGAGCGAGGATAGTATGGACCTTCCACCTGAGCTGGAGTTGCCCATGGCCGTTCGGCTAAACCTGGTTGCGCAAAGACTAAAACCGATAATAGTCCTAAAAAATATTTAGCATACTTAAAGAGAATTATTTGGGCATTCCTTCATATGGTTTTACAAAATGACCCTCATCAATGGCTATTAAATCTATCTCTGGTGGCTCGTAACCAACGGGCTTTAATGGACTTGGTATTTCATCCGTCATTAAATTTAATTCGGTTTTTCTAAGTTTTGGATCTGCAACAGGTACCGCTGCCATTAGCTTTTTCGTGTATGGATGCTGAGGATTTTCGAAGACCTGTCCTCTCAGGCCTAATTCTACTATTTCTCCCAAGTACATGACCGCAACACGATGGCTTACCCGTTCAACAACAGCCATATCATGACTAATAAATAAATAAGCCAACCCAAATTCTTCCTGTAACTCCATCATCAGATTGACGACCTGTGCCTGAATCGAGACATCCAAAGCGGACACGGCTTCATCCGCAATAATGAGTTTTGGCTCTAATCCCAGAGCTCGCGCAATGCAAAGACGTTGACGCTGTCCTCCAGAAAATTCATGCGGATATCTTGCAGCATGTTCAGGCTCCAGACCGACCTTTCTCAAAAGTTCTGCTACTCTATCTCGAGCTTCGGGACCCTTTGCCAGCCCATGAACTAGGATTGGCTCTGCAATGGCATCTCCGACCGTCATTCGGGGGTTCAGCGATGCAAACGGGTCCTGAAAGATCATTTGCATTTGCCTGCGGTAGGGTCGCAAATCCTTACCATTTAATTGCGTTAATTCTTGTCCCTCGAAAATTATACTCCCTCGAGTAGGTTGCGTAAGCCTAATAATACTTCTTCCAGTTGTTGACTTGCCACATCCTGATTCTCCAACAAGAGCCAGTGTTTCGCCTGGCTGCAAAGAAAAATCTACTCCCTCTACAGCATGGATGCGTCCCGTTGCTGTGCCAAAAATTCCTTTTCTGATATCAAATCGCGTCGTTAATCCTTTAACTTCGAGGAGAGGTTCTACTTCGCGGCGAACGGTATCTTTTACATCGAGCAGTTCTGGTCCTCCGCTAGACTCTCTAACTTCGTCCCCTTCAGCTCGGCTAACATCAACGTTAGCAAACTTAGCTGGCATTACTCTGCCTGTCATACTTCCAAGTTTTGGAACTGCCGACAATAAAGCCTTCGTATATGGATGTTGTGGGTTATGAAAAATCTCAAGAGCTGGACCTTCTTCGACCTTTTCTCCCCGAAGCATTACAACTACACGATCTGCTACTTCTGCTACAACTCCCATATCGTGCGTGATAAACATGACAGACATGCCAATGTCACGTTGAAGCATTTTGATCAAATCGAGGATCTGTGCCTGGATTGTAACGTCTAATGCGGTCGTTGGTTCGTCTGCGATCAGTAAAGATGGACGGCAACTTAGCGCCATGGCAATCATCACGCGCTGCCGCATTCCACCAGACAATTGATGAGGATATTGGGTTAACTGTTTTTCCGGCTCAGGAATCCTGACGAGTTTAAGCATTTCTAACGCCATATCGAGCGCTTCTTGCTCAGTCTTTCCCTGGTGGAGTACGATTGCCTCTGCTATTTGCATCCCAACAGTAAAAACTGGATTTAATGATGTCATTGGCTCCTGAAAAATCATCGATATATCGTTGCCGCGAATGTCGCGCATTATACCCTGAGGTGAACTAGCCAAATCAATAACATTCTCGTTTTTGCGCCGAAAGTTGACTGTTCCTGACATTATCTTGCCACCAGCATAGTCTGTAAGACGCATTAAAGACATCGCTGTAACAGATTTACCAGACCCCGATTCTCCGACAACCGCAAGGGTTTCCCCTTTATCTATATGCCATGAAACACCGTCAACGGCCTTAACAGTTTCGTCTTCCAATGGGAAATGAACTCTGAGATCATCAACCTCGATTAACCGTTTGTCGTCCATAGTATTTTGCCTCCGCAACACAGACCATTTCACCAACTGATGAAAGGAACTCCAACTAGTTTTGTCAGAAAATTCATTCTTTTCCAAGACAATATAAAAAAAAACTATTTTTATTTAATATAGGCTCTCACCTTAATTAAATGTCTCTTTCGCACCTATCTTTCCCAAACTTTTCGGAACCGGATTTTAACGCTTATTTCAAGCATTTCCAGTTAAAAAGTCTATTGCTGCCTGAACACCCCCCTTTTTATGCGGAACGCCTGCAACTGCTAACCCCATTTCAACCCCAGAAAGTGCACCAAGAAGCATTAAATCATTAAAATCCCCTAAATGTCCTATACGAAACACTTTCCCTTTTACTTTACCTAATCCAGAACCAAGCGACATGTTATATTTATCCAAAATAATAGCTCTCAAATTATCTGCATCATGACCATCGGGCATCACAACCGCCGTGAGGACAGCACTATACTCACTTGGCTCTGCGCATTGCAGCTCCAGACCCCAAGCTTTAACGGCACGTCGTGCTGCCTCCGCATGTCGTTCATGGCGAGCAAAAACATTTTCTAAACCCTCATCCATTAACATATCGCAGGCTTCTAAAAGTCCATAAAGCAGATTCGTGGCTGGTGTATATGGAAAATTACCTGATGGATTGTTCGCCAACTGGCTTTCCCAGTCCCAATATGATCTTGTCAACTTAGCATGCCGAGAAGCCTCTACAGCTTTTTTGCTTACTGCGTTAAAACCAAGGCCTGGTGGCAACATTAACCCCTTCTGAGAGCCCGAAATTGTTACATCAACCCCCCATTCATCATGCCTATAATCAGCGGAACCCAGTCCAGAGATTGTATCAACCATAAAAAGGGCGGGATGCTTAGCTCTATCAATAGCGTCTCGAACAGACTTTATTTTAGATGTCACACCTGTGGATGTCTCGTTATGAACAATACAGACTGCTTTAATCTCAAAATTAGGGTCATTTGACAGCCTTTCCTCCATTACACTTGAATCAACACCGCCCCGCCAGTCCCCTGCAATTACTTCTGCGTCCAACCCAATTCGGGTTGCTAATTCTATCCAAAGATTGGCGAATTGACCCGTTTCGTACATCAGCACTTTATCGCCGGGGGAAAGCGTATTAACCAGAGCTGCCTCCCACGCGCCCGTCCCAGAAGAAGGGAAGATCACTACAGGCTCAATAGTCTTAAATATAGGTTTTATCTTCTCAAGGACTTCGCACGCTAAAACCTGAAATGTGGGACCTCTGTGGTCAATCGTTGGACGTTCGATCGCTCTTAGAATGCGACCCGGGACATTACTGGGTCCAGGAATTTGTAAAAAATGCGGTCCTGCTTTATGGCTCATTGATGACTCCTATGCCCTTCTTTAATAATTTATCGGATATGCCAATCTTCTACTAGAGGCCTCGCTCCATTGAGCTCGCCATATCCGGCTCCTGTTGTTCCGCTCGGGTTAACACCAAAATACCGGTGGTCCTTGGGTTTATCGCGTGGTTGATACCTAATATCACAAGTCAATCGAATGCGATTATTTGCGGCGTAGTTCTCAAAAGCGCCGTGCAACGTGTCCATACCAAATATTAAAACATCTCCGGGAGTAAACGTTGTCGTCAATAATTTAGCATTCCTTTGACGTGCGAATGATACTGGATGTTCATCTATTGATGCCTTTTGTTCTTTGTTTAAAGCGACGTCGAAGTCTTTAAAATTATCATGTATATCAATAAATTTATGCGAGCCTTCAACAATAAACAACGGCCCATTATCCAGAGGAATTTCTGTGAAAGCAATCCAACATGTCAATACTTCTTTAGTAACACGAGTAAAAAAACCAGAATCGCAATGCAGATGCGTAGATCTACCCTGGGGTACTGCCCGCAAAAATAAGTAATCAAATCCAACCGTGGGAGTGCCAAAAATTTGAGATGTCACTTTTTCTAAAACAGGTCCATTGGAAACATTTCGTAATAATTTACCATTGCTTACCGTTTCCCAAAATGCTCCCCTATCCTTGTGCAATTCATCTCTTCGAGACCGATGAGAAAATCTGCCATCCAAATAGGGCGCTTCTAGTTCATCTACCTCGTATAGCCGCTTAAAGATCTCACTCCGCGCTTCTTTAATCTCCTTTATATCTATCAGTTCTGGAAAATATATATAACCATCCCTTTCAAGTTTAAAACGAAGAGCGTGGCCACTGCTATCCAGGAACGAAGTGCGGCTCAACTCGCCTAATATATCTTCTGGAACAACAGAACCATCGATCACTGCCTCTTTTCTACCCAAGGGCCATCTCCAGTATTCTGGCAACATGCTTAGCTTCCCTGCCAACACCATCTTTAATTTGATGTCGACAACTAGTCCCATCTGCAACAATCAAAGTTTGGTCATCAGTATTTCTAATTGCTGGCAGTAAGTCCAATTCGGCCATAGCCATCGATACATCATAATGGTTCGCCTCATAACCAAACGAGCCCGCCATACCACAACAACTTGAGTCAACTAATTCTACCTTCAGTTCCGGTATTAAACCCAAAGCTGATTGAACAGCACCCATCCCCCCGAAGGCTTTTTGGTGACAGTGTCCATGAATAAGCGCTTTTCTGTTCATCGGCGAAAAATCTATCTCTAAACTTCCTTTCTCTTGCTCTTGAACTAAGAACTCTTCCAGCATCAATGCACTATCTGCCAACTTTTTTGCATCTGAGCCTGGATTCATTACAAGGAATTCATCCCTTAAAGTATGCAAACAAGACGGTTCCAAACCAATAATTTTTATTCCTCTATCAACATATGGTTTATAAGCCGCAATCATAGCAGAAGAAGCTTTTTTCGCCTCCTCCACCAAACCTGCTGACAAATATGTGCGTCCGCAACATAGTCGCTCCCCACTGTAATTTTCTGGCTCTAAGATATGAACATGGTAATTACCTGCCTCAAGTATTCTTAGTGCTGCCCTCAAGTTTTCAGGTTCAAAGTAGGTATTGAAAGTATCCGCCAGAAGTACAACATTTTTCTGCATCGGTTCTATTGACGCTTCAGATGCTCTGAAAGGGTTAGCATCCCAAATTGGAAGAGCTCTTTTTGCTGAAAACCCTAAGATTTTTTCTGAAAACCACGGTGCAAAAGGAATCTTATCTCTCAAGTTACTCAAAAAATGAAAACGGGAAGCTATCTCAGCATATCTGGGCAAAAAGCCCACTAAACGATCTCTTAATAATAAACCATTTTTTCTTACTAAGGCATGTTTAACCTCAACTTTCATTCGTGCCATATCCACCCCTGTTGGACATTCTCTTCGACACCCTTTACACGACACGCAAAGATCCATCGTTTCTGCCATCTCATTGCTCGAAAATGCGTCCGCCCCTAACTGTCCAGATAAAGCTAACCGCAGAGTATTTGCCCGACCTCTGGTTAAATGTTGCTCTTCCTTTGTGACACGGTAGCTGGGACACATAACACCTCCAGCGACTTTACGGCATGCACCGTTATTATTACACATTTCCACGGCACCTAAAAAACCATTACTATCAGACCAATCAAGAATTGGTTCTATGTCCATTGGTTTATAATCTGGAGTATAACGAAATAAAGACCGGTCATCCATTTTTGGCGGATTGACGATCCGCCCGGGATTCAATAGCCCCTTTGGGTCAAAAACATCTTTAATTTGCCCAAAAGCATCTACTAATCGATTGCCAAACATATCTCTATGAAATTCTGAACGAACAATTCCGTCCCCATGTTCACCCGAATGCGATCCTTTATATTCCCGAACCATCTCAAATGCTTCTTCGGCAATTGCTCTCATCTTCTTAACATCGGTAGATTGTTTCATATTGAGTATCGGTCGGACATGCAAACATCCAACAGAAGCATGCGCATACCA
>TARA_B110000467_G_scaffold164317_1_pt1 | contig 11283 bp, 11 predicted proteins | sample TARA_B110000467 | Tara Oceans TARA_B110000467 (sample SAMEA4398341) | marine metagenome | biome: Polar Biome; feature: [MES] marine water layer (ENVO:01000295) within the mesopelagic zone...; material: water (ENVO:00002006), including particulate matter (ENVO:01000060) such... | reverse complement strand
AAAATGCTTACGGACCAATACCACAAAATCGAGACCCATGGGATTCAAGGTTCACTGTGCCTATGGATTTTTCTGGCCTACCAACAATAGCATTGCCTTGTGGCTTAAATAACGATCGACTGCCCTTGTCGCTTCAGTTGGTTGGGCATCGTTTATCAGAGCCTTTATTGGTTCAGGCAGGTGCAGCTTTCCAGTCTGTAACTGATTTTCACAAACTACGTCCCCCTGGATGGTAACAAATATTAAGAGGAGCTTGCGATCAAAATGACGGCAGGAACAACCATAAATACCGACAAGACGACGCGTCTGGTAATCTGCTCTTTTCTGAAAATAACAACACTAAGCATGAGAGTAAAAATAGGGGAAGCAGCGACAATAGGTACTATTTGGACTACTTGACCATGATGAAGCGCTGTATTGAGTGCGATGACTGCCATACTAAAGCAAGCGCTCGCGGCCATAAACCATCTTGCTGATGGAGCCCTCCAGGGAAGACTTGGGCTTCCGCGTCTAAACTTATTTATGCATAAAGTTATCAAAGCAGATACTACAAAGCCTACCAGCCCTGCAAGGTATGCATCTGGTACTTCTTCCATACCTATTTTTGTTAAAACGAGCGCGAAAGCGCGGATAACAGCAGCTCCAATAGGCAACGCAAGTGCCCATAATGGCCAGTTAGTCGAAATTTTATTATCCTTTTTCGTAAGTAACATTATCGCAAGAACGATCACCATAGTTCCAATTGCTGTTGGAACGGTTAAGATTTCTCCTAAACATAAAATACCTAACACCACTCCAAATAATGGGCTGGTAGAGGTTAAAGTGGAAGAAAGTGTCGGTCCGAGAAGTCGCATCCCTGCCAAGGCTAAATTAGCAGATACGGCAGGCCGAAATAAACCGATCAGTACAAATATTAAAACTGCTGGATGCATCAAGTGATCGAGGTTTAAAAAAAAGGGAGCGGCAAGTAAATAAAAAATGGCGGAGGTTGATATTGTTATTGCGGCACCACTTTTAGGGTCAATATGTTGCAAACCTACGCTCTGCAACATCGCCCCCAGCGCAAATAAAAAGGCAGCTGTAAGCGATAACAATATGGGGAATAGGTTTTGTGACAAAAATGAGGCTCAGTTCTAAGAGAGTAGATTAAACTTCAGTGTTAAATTAGGAAGCGTGTAAAATGTGTCAATTGAATACGTTGACGCACGATATTATACCACTAGTAATCCTGTAGCTCATTATTTAACAATAGTAATTGAGGTGACGTTGCCAAAATCACACCTGTAGAGAATAGATGGATTGCAAAAGCTCTACGTTTGTTGGAAATTACGGTATAAAAATCAAAACCTTGAACGAGTGTGAAATGAATTACAAGAAAATTGCTATTAGACCTATCTCAGGTGCTATGGGGGCTGAGATCAGCGGTGTAGACCTTAGTCAAAGGCTGGATAATAAAACGTTTGACGAGATCCATCAGGCATTATTAGAAAACTTGGTGATTGTATTCCATGATCAAACGTTGAACCCAGACGAATGTAAGATGTTTGCAAGAAAATTTGGATCCTTAGAGCCTTACCCATTTGTTGAAGGCCTTTCCGATCATCCTGAAATTTTTGAAATACGTAAAGAGCCGGATGAGAAAAGAAATTTTGGAGGAAAGTGGCATTCAGACATGTCCTTCACCAATACACCTCCAATGGGAACCATGTTGTATGCCTTAGAAGTCCCTTCTAAGGGCGGAGATACGATGTTAACTAATCTGTATCTGGCATATGAGGCTTTGTCGGATGGTATGAAGAAGTTGTTAACGGGGATGAATGCGGAGTATTCGGCCGCCTTAAAGCATTCTGGCGGCAGAGCTGCAATAATGAATTCGACTCGTTTTGATGTTGCCAACCTGGATCGTGCTGAAGAACTTTCTCTGCACCCTATAGTACGTACTCACCCGCAAACTGATAAAAAAGCTCTTTATATAAGTTCAGGTCATCTGGCAAAGTTTGAAAATATGACCTTGGAAGAAAGTAAACCACTTCTGGACTTTTTAAGAGAGCATGCCTCGCAACCAGATTTTACATGTCGTGTTCAATATCGAAAGGGAACCCTTGTATTGTGGGATAATAGGTGTACGCAACACCGGGCCTTGAACGATTACCATGGTGAAAGACGGGTAATGCATCGTTTAACAATAGGTAGTAATGAGAGGCCGCAATGAGTTTGTGCAGGCCTTTCTCAATTTTTTAATCATAGGAGAAAAAATATGGGCAAACGGATTTTGATCATGGGAGCAGGAGCAGTTGGCGCGTATGTTGGCGGGTACATGGCTCGTAGGGGGGAGGACGTTATATTCGTTGACCCCTGGGCGGAACATGTTGCTGCTATAAATAAAGATGGCTTAACACTATCGGGACTTACAGATGCAGAATGTTTTAATACCCCTGCTAGGGCAATTACGCTCACTGATGTGCAGGCTCTGAAACGTGAACGATTGATTGATATAGCCTTCATTTGCGTAAAGTCCTATGACACAGCTTGGGCAACTATGCTCGTTAAAGATTATCTCTCTCCAACTGGATTTTGTGTTTCATTACAAAACTGTATTAACGAAGAGACAATAGCTAATATTGTCGGATGGGGTCGAACCACGGGGTGTATAGCGGCTAAAATAGCTGTTGAACTGATAGGCCCTGGTAAAATTCGGCGCGGAGTTCCGCTGGGAGGGACAAAACATACTGTATTCAGGGCTGGTGAAGTACACGGCCGTATAACACCAAGAATTAAGGAGATAGAGAAATTATTATCAGCTGTAGATAGCGCAAAAGTCACGGATAATTTATGGGGTGAGCGGTGGTCTAAATTAGTAGCAAATGCAATGAGAAATGGGGTCTGCGCCGCTACTGGGTTAGGTGCTAACGCTTGCGATAAGGAAACCATTACAAGGCGATTAACGATCCGACTTGCTGGAGAAGCGGTTAAAATTGGGAAAGCATTGGGTTATCAATTGGAAACTATCAATAAATTTGAGCCTGATGATTGGGTGGCAGCAATGGATGGCAATACTAGTATGGTTAAAACGATGGAGAAGGTCATGGAAGAAAGTGCGATTGGGCGCAGTGATGAATCGAGACCATCAATGGCACAGGATATTGCCAAAAAGCGACGTACTGAAATCCATGCGATTAATGGTTTTGTTGTCGAAAAAGCATCGGAAATTGGATTGACGGCGCCAGTGAACGCAGCTTTAGTAGAGGCTGTAGATAAAGTGGAGAATGGAATAGCAAATCAAAGTTTGGATTTAGTTAGATCGATATAAAAGAGCACTAGCCGTTTGGATTGGTTTTGGAGGCTCTTCCATAGATATCTTCATACCGTTCTATGTCATCCTCTCCTAAATAATCTCCGGACTGAACCTCGATAATTATCAGTGGGCTTTTTTGCTTATTTTCTAAACGATGCATCCATCCAAGTGGGATATCAATAGATTGATTAGCATATAGATCTATCACTTCAAGGCTATTTGAGTTTAGACCCCGCGTAACGGTAGCAATGCCCTCTATAACGACCCAATGCTCTGAGCGTTTCTCATGTGTTTGCAAAGATAACGTTGAGCCCGAGTTTACGTTGATACGTTTAACTTGGTATTTGGGTTCAGAAATTATGGTCTCAAAGTTCCCCCAGGGTCGGTGAACAACAGTATGTTGTCTGCCTTCTGTTCGGTCTCTAGTGTTGAGCAGTTCTACAACTTGCTTCACCTCTTGCGCATCCTTTTTATTTAAAACTAGGACAGCGTCTGGGGTTTCAGCAATAACTAGGTCCTCGACACCAATAACTGCAACTAATCTAGAGTTGGCATGCACTATCGTTCCTTTTGTCTTCGATAGGATTACATCCCCAACTGTGGTATTTTGGTTTTCATCTTTTTCTGAAATATCCCATAATGTAGTCCAGGAACCAACATCGCTCCAGCCTGGTTCGACCGCCATGACGCAGGCCTTACTTGTTCTTTCCATGACGGCGTAATCTATAGATACAGATGGCGCTTCAGCGAAAGCTTGCTCATCTAATCGTAAGAAATCTAAATCGGGTATGGCGTTATCGAGAGCTATTCTACAGGCGTCTTTTATTCGACTTTCAAACGTGGATAGCTCTTCCAGATAACTATTAGGTCTAAATAGGAACAGACTACTGTTCCATAGAAAATTCCCTGACGATATGTATTCTTCCGCTCTTTTGAGGTCAGGTTTTTCTACAAATGTATCAACCTCATAGCAGTTTTCTATGTCCTCGAGTGCTGCGCCTATTTTGATATAACCGAACCCAGTTTCTGGATGATTGGGGTTAATCCCAAAAGTCACGATCCGATCCTCATTGGCGACGGGAATTGCATTTAATATTGCCGTGCTTAATAAATTAGGTTTATTTATTTTGTGGTCAGACGCTAAAAGAAGTACTAGCCCATTAGGATCGGTTTCATGAATTCGCATAGCAGCTATAGCTGCCGCCGCAGCTGTATTTCTGCCAACTGGTTCGAGTATTATACTTGCAGGTACAATATCGATTTCTGATAATTGCTGAGCGACTATGAAGCGGTGTTCAGAGTTACAGATAATAGTCGGCGTGGAAAAACTAGCTTGATCGTTGAACCTCAGTATAGTTTCCTGGAAAAAACTATAAGACCCGTTAATAGATAGGAATTGTTTTGGAAACAAGGATCGAGAAATAGGCCAAAGTCGAGTTCCTGAACCACCTGAAAGTATAACGGGATAGATTATTGCCATTTTTTTTCCGGGTTGACCATTTGAAAACTTAGTCTCACGCTCTAGCAGTTATTAACGTTAGTTGGAAGACCTCAACATGATTTTAGTTTTTGGTTCATTGAATGCAGACTTGTTCTTTAACGTAACAGGTTTACCAACGCCGGGTGAGACAGTCTTGTGCCCTAAATATAAGTTTCGGCCAGGAGGGAAGGGGGCGAATCAGGCGGTAGCTGCGGCTAGTCTTGGGGGACAAGTTGAAATGATTGGGAGTGTTGGGAGTGACGTCTTTGCTTCTCCAGTGATAACAGCAATTAGACAATCTGGTGTTGGTGTGAGCTGCATTAGTCAGCGACCGGGCACGACAGGAACTGCCTGTGTAATGGTTGAAAAGGGAGGAGAAAACCAGATTGTTGTTGCTAGTGGAGCTAACTTAGAAACACTTTCTGATCAAGTTGGAGATCATTGGCTTAATGAGGACACCTTATTGGTGCTTCAAATGGAGGTTCCTATTCATGAAATAAGAAAAATAATTTTTCGTGCACGAAAAGCGGGTAGTAGGATACTTCTTAATCTAGCTCCGGCGCTCCCAATAGATGACGACGTTTTAAAACTTTGTGACTTTCTTATTTTAAATGCTGGAGAGGCAGAACTCCTTGCTGGAAAACCAGATCTAGCAATAAATTATGCTAGAGAATTTTATGAGAAGTACAATGCAGAATCTATTATCACACTTGGTGACAAAGGTGCGGTTCTAGCAAATGCTAGTGGTTTATATCGAACTGAAGCTCTTGAGTTAGAACCGGTTGATACTGTTGGTGCCGGTGATGCTTTTGTGGGTGTGTTTGCCGCCAGTCTAAGTAATGGAAAAAGTAGTTTGTCCGCCTTGAGTTCTGCGTCTATTGCTGGAGGCCTTACTTGTTTGGCTGAAGGTGCTCAGACCAGTTTGCTTTCGACAATAGAAATTGAAAAAAATATCAAAAGGCTGCAGTATCCAGAGAAAATTGAATAGTTGGATAGGATCCAGAGCTATTTTCGACAAGTAGCAGTATAAACCCAGCTATCGCCGCGTTTTCGAGCATAAACGTCTATCGAGCGGTTCGTTCGTGTGTAGCAAGAAAATAAAGGTAAAGTTAAATAATTAGTTAGTACAAATGAAACTGTATCGGCTCCGTAGAGCTCGCCCGATAAACACATTTTATAACTTTCATTTCTTGAGAGTCTGAAACTGGACCGCTCACGGGATTTTAACTCTACTCTACCTGTTATACTAAACGGAGCTTTGTTCCGCACTATCAAGCAAACATCGCCAATATATCCATTTCCTGCTGGTGGTTTTAATTCACGTTGGTTTGAAGATATGGGCATAGTCTCTTCGCATCCAATAATAGGCATAATGAAAAAACTAAGAGCAAAAAAGTATAATATTTTTCTCATGGTTGCAGTGTATAGCAGACTTTTTTGCATTTTACTGTATGATCTGGATAGATTTGGTTCTTAAAGCCCTTTGCAGTGCATCTCCAAGAAAGTTGAAGGCGATAACCGTTAAAAATATTAAGAAGCCAGGCCAAATGGCAAGTTTTGGATCCTCGTATATCAAATCCTGTGCGCCAGTAAGCATATTACCCCAGCTGGCTGTAGGGGGTTGTATCCCAAGACCGAGAAAACTCAACACGCTTTCAAAAAGAATAATATTCCCAACAGTCAACGTGGTTGCCACAATTATCGGCGAAGTGACATTTGGTAGGATATGCCTGGACATAATGCGCGATGGACTAAAACCTTGAGATAATGCAACCTGAATATAATCATTTTCTCTAACTGCTAGAGTGGAGGCCCTCACCAGGCGGGCTATTGAAGGCCACCCAACAATAGCAATTATTATTATAATCTTGAAACTGCTGAAAAGAGGCATCTCTATATATGTTTGAGATAGTCCAAGTTTATTTAAATCTATTGCGGTTAAAACGATCAAAAGAGGCAGAAGAGGAAGAGAGATCATTGTATCAGCAAAGCGCATTATTATTGCGTCTACTTTTCCTCCAAAATAACCGGCGGTCAGGCCCATCGCGGTTCCTATCAAACTAGAAATCACGGAAGAGATTAAACCAATAGAGAGAGATACTTTACCGCCATTCAGTAATCTTAGCATTAGGTCCCTACCGAGTTCATCTGTCCCTAGAAAATTAATCCTACTTGGTCCTAAAAAACGATTAAATAAGTCGACGCGATTTGGATCTATTCCTCTTAAATATTCATATATAGGTGACGCGAGAATTGCTAAAACCATAACAACTAGGAAACACAGGCTTAACACAGCAGTCTGATTAGTAAAAAAACGAGACCAAAAAGCGTATTTTTGCTTTTTGGCAGTTTGACTAAGCATTTTAATTTATCTTCCTATAAGAAATACGCGGATCCAATATTGCATAAGTTATGTCGGCCAAAATATTTGCTGCTAATGTTAAAGCTGTTGCGATTAGAAGGCCGACTAATGCTAAATTATAATCACTGCCTATGATGGCATCATAAATAGTCTTACCCATACCAAGCCACGAGAACATTGTTTCTGTAATTAACGCGCCAGAAAACAATGAACCAAAGTCTAAGGCTATTATTGTCACTACAGGCAATAATGCATTCTTGAGAGCATGTTTCCGGAAGATAGAATGTTCTAATAAACCTTTTGCTCTAGCGGTTCTTATATAATCATTCTGCAGCACTTCACTCATAGAAGCACTCACATGTCGTGTATATCCTGCAACAGTCGCAAAAGATAAAGTTGCCACCGGTAATAACATATGCAGGACACGGTCTATTAGCCCACCATCATTGATTGTTTCCATCCCGCTTGCCGGTAAAACCCCAGCAAATACTGAAAATAATAGGATTAGAAGAAGCGCTAACCAAAATGGGGGAATTGAAATTCCGGCAAAGCAGAGAAAATTTATAATTTTTTCTGTGTATGAGTTTGGATGTGTTGCTGTATAGACGCCAGTGGGTATTGCGATGGCTAGAGCCAACATTAAAGAAACACTCATTAATATTAATGAATTGAGCAACCGTGGAGTTAATATGTCTAGAACGGGTTGAGAAAATAACCTGGAATATCCCAAATCACCCTGAACAGCATTTGAAATCCAATTTAAATATCTTTCAAATATGGGTTTATCTAAATCGTAAAGTTCTTTTAATCGTTTGATATCATCAGTCGATATTGCAGGATTAGATCCAACCATTAAATCTATTGGATCACCAGGCATGAGGCCCAATAGCCAATAGATAACAAAACTCATGAAAAAGAGTATGGCTAATGATTGACAAGCGCGATTAATGATAAACCTGAGCATTTTGCAAAATTGATATTCTATTTTAAAGAGTTACTATTTTCGAATGGTTGGAAGTCATCGAACGACGTACCAGTCCTCTATCCAGTTAGTCGATGTAAACATGTGACCCGTTGGTCTAATACCCTTAAGCCAATTGGGAATGATGTAGCTATTTGATCTGAAATACAATGGTATAGCAGGGATCTGTTCTGCATATAATTTTTGTAATTTTTCCCATAGTTTTTTCCGCTTATCCTTTTCTAACTCTATTTCGATAGCGTCAATTAACTGGTCCATCAATTTATTCTTGTAACCAGTATAATTCTGTCCAGACCAATTGTTTTCCTCAGTTGGTATTGATTCTGAATGCAGAGTCGTTCGAGGTAAAGCTTCTGGGGCAGATAACCATGCAAACATCGCTAATCCCGTGAATTTTCTTTTACTGATGGTTTCACCAAATAGTACTCGGGCAGGTTGATTTCTTATCTTTATCTCGATGCCAACAGTCTTCCAATAACTTTGTAGTACTTGTTCGACCAACTCCCGAACTCTATTTCCTGCGGTTGACATAAGTTCTAGCTGAAGTTTTTGCCCCTTTGAATTATATCTGATTCCACTTTTTATTATATTCCAGCCAGCATCGTCTAAAAAGGCTCGTGCTTTTTGGGGATCATAGGAATATTTTTTAATGTTACTGGTATGTATCCAGTCTAATGGGTGAACTTTATTGTGCGCTACCGGTTGTTTACCATTAAATAACTGATTACTGATCGCTGTCCGATCGATAGAGTGTATTAATGCTTTCCTAACTCTCACGTCAGAAAGGATTGGGTTGTCCAACATTAGATCTAAATGTTCATAGATCAGCCCTGGCTTATATGAGACTCTATACTTGTCTGAATGGCGTTTTTCAAAAGAGACTGCTTGGTCTAGGGAAAGTCCAGCCTCTCCCGCGATGTAATCAATTGCTCCAGATAACAGGTTAGCTTCTAATGCAGACGTTTTTTCTATTATTTTGATTTGTATTTGTTTAAAGGCAGGAGATTTTCCCATCCAATACTTATTCTTTTCGAGCACAATATATGACCCAGGTATGATTTTTGTTATTCGATATGGACCATTATATAAGCCTGGATGGGTAGGGTTGGTTTGATATAGTGTCTTATTCCTGTAGTCGCGTGGTTTTATAAATGCTTCTTTTTCGAGATGTGCCGGTAACACGTTAAAGCCGCTTAATGTACTGTACTGATAGTCTAATTTTTTGTTTGTGACGGTAAATGACTTATCATTATGGATTTGAATATCTAAAATATCTCTAAAAGATTGATAGTTAGCCACACCTGTCTCTCTGTGTTTTCCAACTTGCCATGTGAACAAGATGTCTTTTGTCGTGACGGGGGTTCCGTCTCCCCAAAAAATATCATTCTTTAGCGTAAAGCGGGTTTTAACTCCTTGTGCTCCACTATCGTTTCCATATTTATCCTTTATGGCAAACGCCTTGGCTCGGCCGTTTTTAAATGTCGCTAATTCGGTGCAAAGTTGGCATATAGGTTCCCAATTATGGTCAATTATTGATATCTGACGCCGTGCCATTGCTAAAACGTATGATTTTATCAACATCGAATCTATCAAAGGGTTTAGCGTAGAAGGAAATTGCGTTACGCCAATGACTAATCGTTGCTTTGCTCTTGCATCTGCTGAGACTTGTAGCATTAGTGATGCTAATATTCCCAGCAGCCACAATCCAACTTTCATTGTCTTGTCTTCCTTGAACCGTTTGTAATAAAGCAGTTTTTACCTACATAGTTGCAACCTGATTATAACTTTAAGTAAAAGGAATATCCAATACATGAGCTTTAAAAGCTGGCCTTTTAGCTAGTCGATCATACCAATCTTCTAAATGTTCCATTTTAGGACGCTCTTGGATTAGTCTGAACCAGCGATATACATGGATAGCCAAGGGTATATCGCCCATGGTAAACTTATCGCCAGCCACGAAATTTTTATTCGATAAATTAGCATTTAAAATCTGCATAGCTGCAATCATACCAAGACGGCTTGCCTCAATAAGAGTTAAATCCCTCTCATTTTTTGGCGTCCTGACCAGTCCCCAGAAAATAGGTGTTATATGCTGACCTACAGTGGTGTGTTGCCAATCCATCCAGCGATCTGCCGTAGCACGGATTTTTGGGTCGGATGGATAAAGACCTCCTTCATTATGTTTTGCTGTGAGGTACCGAACAATAGCATTAGATTCCCATAGGATAAACCCGTCCTCTTCCATGGTGGGTACTCGGGCATTGGGGTTCATAGCAAGATACGGTGGGTCGTTAACTATTCCAAATTCGCCTCCAACGTCTAACCTCTCATAGGGCGTTTCCATTTCGTTGAGTGCCCAAACGACCTTTTGAACATTGGAAGAATTTTTACGTCCATGAATGATCAACATTATAATTTCCCTTTATTATCTTAACCGATGGCACTTGTAGTTTCTATTTCAATTGGTTCTGATCTGCCCAGCCATCGGGATTGTCTAAAAAATCTCTCACTGTGCTTAATTGCTCAGGAGTATAATTGCGTGTCGCTGCAACTTCCAGTACATCCCACCAGGTGCATAGGCCATGAAGTGAAACTCCAATATCTTGGAGGTTTTTTGTGCTCTCTGGAAAGTTACCATAATGAAAAACAACAAAACAATGTGCAATTGTTCCACCGGCATCGCGGATAGCATTTATAAAGCTAATTTTACTCCCACCATCAGTTGCAAGATCCTCAACGAGTAAAATATTAGCGCCTTCTTTAAATGTTCCCTCTATACGTGCGTTTCGGCCAAAGCCTTTAGCTTGTTTTCGAATGTACAACATGGGTAATCCCAAAAGCTCGGCTATCCATGCGGCGAAAGGTATTCCTGCTGTCTCGCCACCAGCTACTGCATCAAATGCTTCCACGCCAGCATTATGATTTAGAAGACTAATACCCATTTTCATTAAGGCGGATCTTGCTCTTGGATAAGAAATGATACGTCTACAGTCTACATAAACCGGCGATAACCGACCTGACGTAAACGTGAATGGCTCATCTGGCCTAATATGTATCGCTTCTATATCCAATAATATATTTGCTGCCAATTGAGCTGAGGTTTTATTGAGGTCAGGAGTTGGGTCACCGATCATTTTAGATCCCTAGTTTGCGGGTGTTCATTT
>TARA_B110000467_G_scaffold164714_1_pt1 | contig 11294 bp, 5 predicted proteins | sample TARA_B110000467 | Tara Oceans TARA_B110000467 (sample SAMEA4398341) | marine metagenome | biome: Polar Biome; feature: [MES] marine water layer (ENVO:01000295) within the mesopelagic zone...; material: water (ENVO:00002006), including particulate matter (ENVO:01000060) such as...... | reverse complement strand
TAGCTTGTTTCAGAAGAGCTACTCGAGGGACTCGAGTGGAATCTCCAATTATAATTGACGTCATGGGCTTAAGTTGACGCCAATGCGCTTAGCGGGACCTTGTGTCTCCGCTGCGCGAAGCCAATAAGTCTCCGCTTCGCTGAAAATGAGTTTTGTTCTATCTGGAAGGGTTTCGACTTCTCTCTGAGTCAACCGTTGACCTTACTTTTCTTCGAGTTTGTATGGATGGTACAGATACTGGTTGTTATTGGATGTCTAAACTCGATTACATCGTAATTTTCGTTTTCACCTTTGGGGTGCTTGCCGCTGGAATGTCCTTCTCGAAATCGGGGAAAAACATGAAGACGTTTTTTGCCGGTGGAGGTGCGGTTCCTTGGTGGATCAATGGACTATCGCTGTTCATGAGCTTTTTCTCCGCGGGTACGTTTGTGGCCTGGGGATCGCTTGCTTACATCCACGGTATGGTCTCGATTTCGATTCAATGGACCATGTGTCTTGCGGGTCTTGTCATCGCGGCATTTATCGCAGCGAAATGGCGCAATACGGGTGTGCTTACGGGAGCTCAGTTCATTGGGGCCCGACTCGGTGAGGGCGTTAAGAAAACCTACACCTATTTGTTCATGGCGATCTCGGTTTTTACGAGCGGAGCATTCCTTTACCCAGTCGCTAAAATCGTAGAAGGAGCGACTGGGTTTCCGTTCGAGTATGCGGTCGTTTTTCTCGCCGTCGTAATTGTACTTTACACGGCGACTGGTGGCCTCTGGGCGGTGATCGTAACCGACGTTTTACAATTCATCATTCTCTCTGCGGCTGTCATCATAATCGTTCCCTTGGCTTTGAATAAGGTAGGGGGATTGAGTGGATTTCTTGAGGGAACTCCAGAAGGGTTCTATGCGTTGACTACCGACGAGATTTCGCCGCTTTTCTTTATCGGTTTCGGTTTGTACAATTTGTGCTTTATCGCGGGGAATTGGGCCTACGTTCAAAGGTACACAAGCGTTAAGAGTCCAAAGGATGCTCGTAAAGTGGCATTGCTTTTTGGCTGTCTTTACACGATCAGTCCGATCATCTGGATGCTGCCGCCGATGATTTACAGAGTCTATAATCCTCTGCTCAATGTCGCAGCTCAGGAAGCGAACCACGCCTACATGTACATGTCGAAAGAGGTGCTGCCGATGGGTATGCTAGGCCTCATGGTTGGATCGATGATTTTCGCGACAGCAAGTTCGGTCAACACGACCTTGAATATCGTTTCGGGTGTTTTTACCAACGATATCTACAAAAGCTTTAAGCCTGGAGCGTCAGACAAGCAGCTTGTTTTTGTGGCCCGTTCTTCGACCGCATTATTTGGATTACTGACTATGGTGATCGCTTTGCTGGTGGATCGAATGGGGGGTATCCTCGGAGTAATCTGGGCGGTAGGAGCCGTTGCAGGTGGAGCCATGTACATTCCGATGTTATGGGCTCTTTTTTCGAAAAGACATACCGGCCGCAGTGTACTTGGCGTCACGCTAATGTGTCTGTCGGTGAATGCGTTTTTCAAGTGGAGCGGAGTCTACGTACTGACCCAAGCTCAGGCCCAGGCCCTTGGCACGATATTGCCTCTGTTGCTTATGACTGCTTACGAGCTTTATGCGATGAGCAAAGTGTCGGAAACGCAGCAGTATTTGGATTACGAGTCGGCGCGTGTGAGTCGTATTGAAGCGGAGTCGCGCGATGAGAATCTAGGGGATGACGAGCAAGAATCGAATCGCGGAAATCGTCATGGAATTCGAGTAATTGGTATAGGGATTTTGGCGACAGGCTTGTTGATCGCTGGACTAGGGGCATTTTCAGTGGAAGGTCGTTTTCTTGTGGTTGGAGTGGGGATATGCGTGGCGATTGTCGGATCCCGTATTCTCAGTAGTAGTAAAGAAATTCCTGTGGTTTCCTAAAGGTATTGAATAATGATTGAAGAAGGTTTTTCGAAGGAAGTCAGGACGCCTAAAAGCGTTTCTATATCGGGCGATTTGGTCATCGTTGGAGGTGGAATGTCTGGAGTATGCGCAGCGATCACAGCTGCTCGAGAAGGCGTTAAGGTCATTCTAGTTCAGGATCGTCCTGTCTTAGGAGGCAATGCTTCAAGTGAAGTAAGAATGTGGATACTCGGTGCGACGTCGCACTTGGGTAATAATAATCGCTGGTCGCGCGAGGGCGGAGTCATTGACGAAATTCTAGTTGAGAACCTCTACCGGAACAGAGAGGGCAATACTATTATTTTCGATACGCTGCTCTTGGAGAAGGTGATCGAGGAAGAGAATATTACTTTGTTGTTGAATACCGCTGCTTGCGATGTGGCGAAGAGCTCGGAGAATCGAATTGAGTCGGTACGCGCGTTTTGCAGTCAGAATTCGACGATGTACACGCTATCGGCTCCGTTGTTCTGCGATGCCTCGGGCGATGGCCTGATTGGTTTTGCTTCGGGGGCCGCATTTCGGATGGGAGCGGAGAGCAAAGAGGAGTTTGGGGAATTATTCGCTCCGGAGAAAGAATATGGTGAATTGCTGGGCCATACGATCTACTTTTATTCGAAGGATGTTGGTGTGCCCGTGGACTATGTGGCTCCATCGTTCGCTTTGCAGGATATTACAAAACTGCCGAAGTATCGGTCGATCAATACCAAGGAACATGGCGCTCGGTTTTGGTGGGTGGAATATGGAGGTAGTCTCGATACGATTCACGATTCTGAGACCATCAAGTGGGAACTTTGGAAGATCGTGTATGGAATATGGAATTACATAAAGAATTCTGGAGAATTTCCAGATGCCCGTAACCTTACCTTAGAGTGGGTTGGAACAATACCAGGGAAGCGGGAAAGCCGACGTTTCGAAGGAGATTATATCCTCAAGCAATCGGATATCGTGGAGCGAAAGGTTTTTGAGGACGCGGTAAGTTATGGAGGCTGGGCTATCGATTTGCATCCGGAGGATGCGATTTACAAGGATTTGCCTAGCTGTAATCAATGGCACTCGAAAGGCGCGTATCAAATTCCTTATCGCTGCTTTTACAGTCGCAATATTGAAAATCTATTCCTGGCAGGCCGCATCATCAGCGCGAGTCATGTAGCGTTCGGCTCGACTCGAGTCATGGCTACTTGCGCCCACGGAGGACAGGTAGTTGGCATGGCAGCGGCTCAATGCGCAGCCGGGAATTTGAATCCGCGAGATTTATTGACCCCTGATAGAATGAGGGATTTTCAGACGGCTTTGAATCGCGAGGGACAGGCAATACCTGGAGTTTCGATTAGCGAAGAGGCGAATCTCGCTTCATCGGCAAAAATCGAAGCGTCTTCTTGCGATCTTCTCGATGGAATTCCCTTTGACGGTGGACCGTGGTTCAGTCTGGAGCACGCTTCAGGACAACTGCTTCCATTGAAACGGGGCATCGCTTATCAATTTGAAATAGAAGTGGAGAGCGATGCTGAAACGAACTTGGAAGTAAAGCTACGCACGAGTTCCGATTCTCGGCATTACACACCTGATTTGCTGATTGAATCTCTGAAAATACCACTGCGTGCTGGTATTCAGAAAAGTGTATGCGAGTTTTCCGAATGCCTAGGGGAAGATCATTATGCGATGCTTTCGTTTCACGCTGACGCCACGGTCAAGGTTCGAATGAGCAATCGGCTTCAAAGCGGGATTGTTTCCGTATTCAATATTGGTAACAAAGCGGTGTCCAATAATGGAGCTCAGAATCCACCGGATGGCATTGGGATAGAGAGCTTCGAGTTTTGGCGTCCGTTACGGCGTCCCGAAGGTCAGAATATAGCGATGAAGATTGTTCCTGCAATTGAGCCGTATAGTCCTGATTTATTGGCGAATGGAATTACACGACCCTTTTCGAATGGGAATTGCTGGGTAGCGGATCGAGAGGATTCGAGTCCTGAAATTCGTTTAAAATGGGATGAGCCAGTCGATATTAAGCGCGTGTATTTATATTTCGATACAGACTTCGATCATCCATTGGAAAACTCGCAGTTGGGTCATCCTGAGCGCGAGCTTCCGTTTTGCGTGAAGAATTACTCCTTGCATGATGCGGATGGTAAGGAGTTGTTTCGACAAAGCGGCAATCATCAGACGATAAATCGAATCGTCTTCGATGAAGCGGTGGAGACAAAAGGCCTAACGCTTAAATTGGAGCACCCAATGGAGAATGTTGCGGCGAGTTTGTTTGAAATCCGCTGTTATTCGGAGTGAGGTTTTGAATCGCAACTGGGTTACTAGAGATTGCTGGTGTAAGGAGTTTAGATTGAAAACCGAGTCCGGAGGCCTCGATCCACCTTAATAAGGTTGAGGAAGGTGGCGCGAGACGTCTCGGCTCGTGTTATTCAGTAGCAAGTCCTCAACCTAGGCTCCGTACCTCCGTACCTCCGTGTCCTCCAGCGCAGCGCATTGGCGTCAACTTATCTCTATTTGAAGGAATTATTGCAGATCCCACGCCGAAGTCTTGGCGTAGCTACCCCGACACGTCGGGGTGGTTTTTAGACGATTTCAGTTAAGTTGAAGCGTATGAGCGGAGCGGGTGGTTTTTTTAAAATCTATTTCTGGATACAAACGATCTCTTGGATAGTTTGTGCGAATAGCTTGCCATTAGAATAGGTGATATTGCTTCGCGTCCAAGCGTCGCCAAGAGGGCCTAGGTCGTTGATCGAAATGAGGGCGCGTTCATCGAGGACTTTCGCGTTCCAATCGATGACGTATACCATGCCGTTCATTATTGGGACATAGAGTTGGGATCCAATCGCTGTAGGAATTTGAGATGCGAAGTGTCCCCACCCATTTCCCTGAGACCGAACATCTCCCAGAAGTTTGAATCCGCGCGAATTGGTAACCCGGTTTGTCTTGAAGGTCCAATAAGAGATTTTGGTCGGAACGTTGAACGTTTTCTCCGGGGTAGACTCTAAGTCGCTCTCGCTCCAGATGAAGCGATCCGGCTTATTGGGAGCTCGCAACATGCTGACGGGAAGTTGAAGATATTCGACCTTGCCTGTATTCGCATTTATGCGACCGAGGTAGTTGTGAATATAGCTTCGGAAGTAATGATAATCGCCTACAAGTAAATTCGATTGGTCGCTTTTTTCGGCCCTTGAGCTCGTTTCGAGATCCATCGTTTTCGAGATCCAACGATCTCCGCTTTTTATTCGGACGCTGACATTCTTGGTAAGAGAAACTTTTCGAGAGATTTTTCCCGAACCGATATCCACCCACCAATGCTCTTCATCGTGAATTACGAGAGCCTGTCCATTGTGAATCGGCTTGGTTTGTCTGGATTCATACCCATCGATCGGAAGTTTCCAGATTTCGGTACCGTCGCGGGCATCCACTAATGAAACGCCTAGTGGGTTTTCGGGAGGAGCATGTCCGCCACCACGTCCGACGAGAAATGCGTCGCGACCATTTTGCAATTTGAGGGGAACGGGTTGGCTACCAATATTTCCGCCGCAGGTCGTGGACCAAATCGGATTTCCCGTTTCGAAATCGACTGCTTGGACTTGAGTCCATTTGGATACGGGAAGTTCTTCTTTCGGGTGAGGATAACCTCCTTTTTCGTCCGGACCCCAATTCATCTGCATGTAGATGAGAGCGTTGTCTATCATGAAGGGAGTTCCGCGGTAGGCAGAAAGCGCTTCACGTCTCCAGATTCGATTTCCTTCCATGTCGAAACTTTCGATGGCGCCTGATGCGTTGAAGAAAGCAACCTGCTCGCCATTGGTTACTGCTGGCAATCCAGAGCTGTCACCCCAACTGGTACCTATCTTAAGCAGATGAATACCAGTTATCTCGCGAGTCCATAGCACTGATCCGTCAACCGCGCTGCAGCAATAGGCGATAACGTCCTTGGCCAAGACTGTATCTTCTTGGACGGGTTTGTTGATGGTGAAAAATATTTTGTCTTCCCAAATGGTGACGGAACTCTGTCCCAGTTCAGGTAAGGTTCTTTTCCAGGCGATATTCTGGTCGAGCGTCACGCTCCAGCTACTGGGCGCTTTAGCGTTTTCTATGATGAAGTCGCCATTTGGCCCGCCTGCTTGCGGCCAGTTTTGAGCGAAAAGGCCTCCAGCGAAAATAGTGAAGGAAGCGAGAATTGAGATCGTTCGTTTCAAGGGTGTAGAAGTGATTGAATTTTCGATATAGGAGATGGGGAGCATGATTGTTTTTTTGTGGGGAGTCGTTCCGCTTTTGACTTCTTATGAATCGGAACGCGAGCCGCTCATCCGTCAATCCCTCAGACGGTCAACTGTTTACTTGTCTCGACCTGTTTTGGTGAAGTAGCGCTAAGCGGGAAGAGAGTGTTGTTCAATATTGATTGGGTTGAGGTTGTTTTAACAACGGCCCGTGGCCTATTGTCTCCGCTGCGCGGAGCCAATAGGTTTCCGCTTCGCGGAAAATAGGTTTTTGGATATTACCGTCGATTCGAACCTTTTGTCCCGCAGGGACACCTTTTTGTTTCGAAGAAACAACAAGCGAAGCGTTGTTAAAAATAGGCTTTATGCGATGCGTTCGTAACGATTATGCGAGAATAGGTTTTATCACTTCGCCGTGGACATCGGTTAGTCGATAGTCGCGTCCTTGAAAACGGTAGGTGAGGTGCTCATGATTGATGCCTAGTTGATTTAGGATCGTGGCATGTAGGTCGTGAATCGATACAGGGTTCTCTACGATATTGTAGCTGTAGTCGTCGGTGACTCCGTAAGACATGCCTGGTTTAATGCCACCGCCTGCCATCCAAATTGTAAAGCAGCGGGGATGATGATCGCGGCCATAGGTCTTGTCGGTGAGCTCGCCTTGCGAGTAGATTGTTCGACCAAACTCGCCACCCCAAACGACTAGGGTGTCTTCGAGCATTCCGCGTTGCTTCAGATCTTTAATGAGCGCTGCAGATGCTTGGTCGACGTCGTAGCATTGTCCGGGCAATTGTTTTGGCAGGACGGAATGCTGATCCCAGCCCATATGAAAGAGCTGAATGAAGCGGACATCGCGCTCGGCCAATCGTCGGGCGAGGAGTGCATTGGCGGCAAAGGTACCGGGAGTGCGGGCTTCTGGTCCGTACATATCCAGAATGTGTTCCGGTTCGTCGGATATATCGGTTAGTTCCGGAACGCTCGCCTGCATTCTGTAAGCGAGTTCGTACTGGGAAATTCGACTTTGAATTTCGGCGTCGCCGGTCGCTTCTAATCGTTGTTCGTTAAGCTCGGCTAATTCGTCGAGCATCTGGCGGCGCATCTCACGCGGCATGCCCGGGGGGTCTTTGAGAAAAAGGACTGGGTCGGCTGCGGAACGGAGTTTCACGCCTGCGTAGGAGGTCGGCATGAATCCGGCGCCCCATAGTCGATCGTAAAGCGGCTGGCACGATGGATTGCCAGTACCGCGAGAGGTTAGGGCGACAAACGAAGGCAGGTCGCGGTTCGAGCTACCGAGTCCGTAGCTCATCCAAGATCCGATGCTGGGTCGACCTGCTAGCTGAAAGCCGGTTTGAAAAAACGTGATCGCTGGGTCGTGATTGATCTGCTCGGTGTGCATCGACTTGATGAAGCAGAGTTCGTCGGCGATCGAAGCGGTATGAGGCATCAGTTCGCTGATAGTCGCGCCGCTCTGCCCGTGCTGTTTGAATTTGAAAAAGGAATTGGCGACAGGGAAGGATTCTTGCCCGCTGCTCATCCCGGTAAGGCGCTGTCCATTTCGAATGGATTCGGGCAGGTCCTTGCCTCGAACTTTTTCCATCAATGGCTTGTGGTCGAACAAGTCTATTTGGGATGGGCCGCCGGACTGAAAGAGATAGATCACGCGTTTTGCTTTTGGAGCGAAATGCGGGATATTGGATTCTATTTCGTTTCTTACCGCGTTGGACTTCGATTGAGCGGACAGACCCTTCTCTGTGAGAAGCGATCCTAAGGCGGCGGCTCCAATGCCTCTACCGACGGTCGAGAAAAAGTGCCGACGGGTTTGAGCCAGCATGTATTTGGAAAGTGGATTTACGGGATCACTCATGATGAATGGTTTCGTCAAGGTTGAAAAGGTTCATCATGGACGTGGAGAGCGCTGCAAGATAGCTGGGGTTGAGCGTTGTCTGCGCCGCTGTGGAACCGACGCTTATCAGCGATTGGGCGTTGTGCTGCTCATCCTTGAAATAGGCTAGTCGTTTTTGGAACCCCTGATGTAGCGTTTGCAATTCAAAGGCGCTCGGGGCCCTGGCTAGAATTGCCTGAAAGGCGTTTCTAAGTTGAGTTTCGGAATCGCTTGATTCCGCCATCATGTTTTCGGCAAGAACGCGGGCCGCTTCGACGAAGGTGGGATCGTTCATCAATGCGAGCGCTTGAAGTGGCGTATTCGTTTTGGGACGACTCAGTACGCACATTTCGCGACTAGGCGCATCGAAGGTCGCCATTGTTGGCGGTGGAACGGTTCGTTTCCAAAAGGTGTACAGGCTTCTCCGGTAAAGGCTGTCTCCGGTGTCTTGGATATAAAAGTCTGTCGTTCTCGATTTGCTTGCGAACGACAATTCCGACCAAAGTCCTTCGGGTTGGTAGGGTTTAACGGAAGGACCGCCGATTTTTTCGACGAGTAGGTCGGAAACGAATAGAGCTTGATCGCGAATCGTTTCGGCTGGGAGGCGGAATCGAGTCATTCGAGAAAGCAATCGATTATTGGGATCTCGTTCGACGATTGATGGCGATGCGTAGGAAGACTGCTGGTAAGTTGCGCTGGTCGCAATGAGCTTGAGCATAGCCTTGGTGTTCCAGCCTGATAGAGGAAACTCGGTGGCCAGCCAGTCTAGCAGTTCGGGATGGGATGGGTAAGCGCCTTGGAGACCGAAGTCTTCGATTGTATTCACAAGTCCACTACCGAATAACATTGCCCAATAGCGATTCATGACTACTCGGGCGGTTAACGGATGTTCTCCGGATACCAGCCATTGGGCAAGTCCCAGGCGATTGGCTGGGGCGTCGGTAGGCAAGGGACCCAGCATTTCAGCTGGAACGTTGGAGCTTACCAGCTCTCCAGGTTTATTGTATAGGCCCCGTTCTAGAACATGAGTGGGACGAGGCTCGTCCATCTCTTGCATCACCATAACATTGGTTGTGAACTCGGTTTCGAATTCATCTAGCGTGTATTGCGCTCGCTCCAGGTCCTTGCGGAGGGAAGCCGTTTCGGGCGCGATGGATGCGTGATATTTATTGATGAGGTCGAGCTCTTTCCGCGAGCGCTCGGAAAGCTCTTTGCGAATCGCGCTTGCTACATTGGAAGGAAGTCCATCGCCAATGGATAGAACGGTCTGGTCGGAATCGCTTGTGGATAGTCGAAAGCGACCGATGGCTTGGTTCGGTTCCGGAGATTTGTGGACGAGGTTGATTTGCAAGGTATCGCCAGCCTTGATTTCAATCGCTTCTTCTAGCGAGAATACGGCTACGTGGTTGGCTTTCTTCGCGTCTTCGTCAACGGCCCAGCCAGACTGAGCATCGGCATCAATTGCGTGGGATACCGGGAAATCCGTTTGTTCGTAGCCGGCTTTTGCTAGAGCGATTTTTAGCTTTGTCGGCTTTTTTTTACCCTTTCGTTTCAGATTGACGGTGAAGTCCGTCAGAACGAAACCACCGTCGCCTAACGTTAGTCCACCCGGTAAGGTTTCGTGTAGCAGCGCTTCCAGTCGAAACGCTTTAATGACTCCTGGACTAGGAGAAATATTGACTCGGTAGGTTGGCTTTTCCACTCCAAAGCCGCGTAATATGGAGAGTACTGAATGGTCTTGGAGAACTTTGAATTCAATCGCATCGTCTCCTAGGATTTTCGATGGCTTTTCGATAGACCATTGAATGGAGCCGTTAGCTAGTTCAGGTTTGGTTTGTTGTATCCATTCCTTTGATTCGATCGCAAGTTTAGGGATGGTATCGGCGAACTGCTTGGAGAGGATTTCTACTTTATTTTGAAGGGCTTCGTATTGGTCCTGCTTACCGCGAACTGCGACGCGGAGAAATGGAGTTGCGTAGCCCTTGCGTCCGTCTTTTCCGTTTTCGGGCACCGCATTGAAGAAGCTCAGAAACTCGTAAAAGCTCTTTTGCGAAAGAGGATCGTATTTGTGATCATGACAACGGGCGCAACCGAAGGTCATTCCTAGCCAGGTTCCGGAAGTGGTCTCAACCCGATCAACGAGGTATTCTACCAAGTACTCTTCGGGAATGATGCCGCCTTCGTCGTTGATTCTATGGTTTCGATTGAAGCCGGTCGCGATGAGTTGCTCGGTAGATGGATTGGGGAGGAGGTCTGCCGCAAGTTGCTCGATCGTAAACTCGTCGAAAGGCAGGTTTTGATTGTAAGCGTCGATGACCCATGTCCGCCAGGGCCACTGAGTTCGCTCCCAGTCCGCTTGGTAACCCATGGTATCGGCATAGCGGGCTGCATCGAGCCAGAGGATCGCCATGCGTTCGCCGTAGCGTTCTGATTCGAGCAGTCGGTCTACCACCCGTTCGAATGCGTTGGGGAATTTGTCTGTGAGGAAAGCCGCGACTTCCTGTCGAGTTGGCGGGACACCAGTGAGGTCGAGAGTAATGCGTCGAATGAGCGTCGATTTGTCTGCTTGTTCGGAAGGTTGAAGTTCCGATTTTTCAAGCGTGGCTAGGACGAACGCGTCGATGGGGTTGTTTCCCCAGTTCGAGTTGCTTGAACTCGGCGGTTCGTGGCGTTGAGGGCTCTCGAAGGACCAGTGCTTTTCGTAGTTTGCGCCTCCGCTTATCCAGCGCTGCAGCAATTCGATTTCTGATGGCCTTAGCGTTTTCTCCGAATCGGGAGGAGGCATCTGTTCCTCTGGATCGGTATGCGTAATTCGAGCGATGAGCTCGCTCTTTTCGGGGTCGCCGGGGACAATTACGGATTCATGGGCTGCGGATTGGATATCTAATCTTAATTCCGCTTCTCGTTTTTCGGAGTCGGGACCATGGCAGCTATAGCAATTATCCGATAGAAGTGGGCTGATTTCTCTTTGGAAATCAATTGTTTGCTCTGCTGCGAGTCCGTTCAGAAATGTGACGGATCCGAAGACGAGCAAGTTTGTAGAGAATGAACGCATTTCGATTTAACTTCGGTTTAACCATTGCTCTTTCCCATATCCATGGGCTTATTGGTCAATAGTTGACTGAATTTAGGTTAACAGCATTAGAAATGCGAATCTATTACTCTAGAATTGATGGGCAATCCTCTAAAAGAACTTTTTATAGAGCTCGGCACGGGATGCGTTTTTTTTCTGTCTTCACATGTTTAGGA
>TARA_B110000467_G_scaffold164625_1_pt1 | contig 11386 bp, 8 predicted proteins | sample TARA_B110000467 | Tara Oceans TARA_B110000467 (sample SAMEA4398341) | marine metagenome | biome: Polar Biome; feature: [MES] marine water layer (ENVO:01000295) within the mesopelagic zone...; material: water (ENVO:00002006), including particulate matter (ENVO:01000060) such as...... | reverse complement strand
TTCTTCTTCGGCGTCAGATGACAACGTTTCCAGTTCGCTTGGAGGGAGTTCTTCGCCAGTAATGGTTGCGTGTAATTCCCCAAGATCCAGGCGTCCATCTCCGTCCGAATCGATGGTCTCAATCAGCCGCTCGACTTGCGACGGTGGGAGATCGGCGAGGTTTAAACTCAGCAAGCCAGTTTTCAGTTCGCTGGAATCAATTTGCCCGTCTCCATCGGTGTCGAACTTCTTGAACAGCATCGGAATTGTAATTCCAGTTGTGGCAAGCCAATTCCTCAACACATCGACGACATCATCTGCAATGAATACAGTCCCACAGTGGGTGCACTTGGTGGAATCTAACGGGACGAGGCCATGGCAAGCGCCACATTCGCCCAGTGCCTCATCAGAAACGCCGGAAAAAGAGATATTACACTCGGGGCATGCTTCAGAATCGATTGGAATAACGGCTCGACAAGCACCACATTCGCCTGTGGCAACTTCATCAGTCTTGTCTTCAGTCATAGGCACACCTATCTAACCGATGACAACAACGGATATAATGATTCATAGTCTTTCAACGGTTACCCGTACCAATGGAGCAGTTGGCAGAGGCGTTCAACGGGAGTGATTCGGTCACCAAAGGTCAGCTTTTCAGCTGTGAAATGGATGCTGGAAAATCCCTTTTCGAGTGGGTTGACCACCTAGGCCAAACCAGCAATGAGCACATCGTATTCGTGTCGAGGTTACCACACCGCAGGCTCTTGAATCAAATTGACATCTCTAAAGTAGAAACATATTGGATGACCCATCGAGTTGGGCAAGCTCATGTAGCACCGGATCTTGATGAACTCCACGCGCTCATCCACACAAGAATCTCAAACCACCATGGTCTTATCGTGGTTGAGGGTCTTGAATGGCTGGTGACCCTCCACGGTGAAACAACAGTGCTCAATTACATTCGAACACTTCGCGATGATTTGCACCGCACTCAATGGACCCTCATTCTCGCTATTGACCCTCTTGCATTCAATTCGATTTGGCTTGCTCGTTTCAGGAGGGAGGCTCCATTGATGTCCTACACTCATGAACATCTCGAGCCAATGATGGAACTCGAATCTGAAGTACTTGAAGCCGATTTGGTTGAAACGCTTCCAGTTACGGAAGAAGGATTGCCCGCTCTTGTCATGTTGAATCGGCTCCCGAAAAACGGGTTCACAAAGCAAATCCTCCGCAAACGAATTTTGCAGTGGAGGCGGATGGGATTGGATGTTTCTGAAGTAGAACCTGCACTTTATCTAGGCGATGATGAAGGATTTGAATTGTATGCATCCATCGAGTTGAAGGTGCGAACAGCTGTTGAACTAGAGCGTCAAATTGATGCTTGCAGCGAGGCGTTGAGCGCAAGTGAACTCACAACTGCTAAATTCCGACTTCGTCAACTCACCGGTTTTGATCAGATCAAGACCCTCATCGATGCACTTTAACGTGGTATTCGACCAAGTTCCGCTTCAATTCTGGCCAACCATGCCCCATCGTTGAGTTCCTCGGCGATTAAAATTAATTCCTTGCTTGTGCTTCGATCACCAGTTAGTGGTTGAGCAATCGTCCGTACGCGCTGCTTGAGAGCTGCGACAAATGGAGCCGGTTCAGTGGCTTCGAATTCAAGTGCTTCACAAGCAACAAATAATTCACAAGCCAACACTTCCGCGAGGCGCTGGGTTGCTTCGAGAAGGTTCCATGCAGCGGTTGCCCCCATGCTCACGTGGTCTTCTTGACCCGCTGAAGTACTGGTCGAAAAGGCGGCTCGCGGCATAACATGGCCGTGCAGTTCGGCGAGTGAAGCCCCGGCAACATATTGAACGATCATCAAACCTGATTCAAGTCCTGAATTTTGAGCTAAGAATGCCGGCAATCCACTGCGCGCCGGGTCCAACATTTGGTCAATTCTTCGCTCTGAAATGGAGCCTAATTCAAACAATGCTGCGCTCATGGAGTCAGCAGCAAGGGCGATCACTTCGCCATGGAAATTCCCTTGGGAAATCACTTCATGTGGCCCTGGATTCTGTGGATCAGGGAAAATCAGAGGGTTGTCTGTAGCGCTGTTGAGTTCAATTTCTAGTGTTTCTACAAGGGCGTGATAGCGTTGCAAGACCGCTCCGTGAACTTGAGGTGCACAACGAAAAGAGTATGCATCTTGAACCTGGTCGCAATCCGCATGGGATGCGAGAATGGGAGAATCCGCCATGATGGCCCTGATCCGTTCCGCAACAAGGCGTTGGCCTGGATGAGGCCGAGCTTGATGGACCCGTTCGTCTGATGGTTTGACGCTTGCTTTTCTTGCTTCCATCGATGTGCACAATATGAGATCTGCCAATGGCATGAGGGCGCTCAGCCGACGTTCTGCGAGCGTCATGAAGGCCAACATTTGACTCGTCCCATTGATCAGGGAGAGTCCGTCCTTAGCACGTAATTTTATGCCAATCATTCCTTTTTCTGTCAAAACTACCTTTGTTGGTACTGCCTGACCTTGTTCTGATAAAACTTCACCTTCCCCAAGCAAAGCAAGAGCCATGTGGGATAGGGGTGCGAGATCACCGCTTGCACCTAAACTGCCAATTCGGGGCACGTAGGGGATGATGTCGTGATTTAAGAATGAAACAAGTTGCTCTAGAACTTCAGGGTGAACACCGGAATGACCCTTCACGAGGGAGTTGATTCGGACGACCATCATTGCTCGGACCGAGGCTCGAGTCATTGGTTCTCCTAAGCCAGTTGCGTGTGAGCGAATCAGATTTGTCTGTAGCGTAGCCAAATCGTCAGGGGAGATGCGTTGATGGACAAGAGCGCCAAATCCCGTGTTAATTCCGTACACGGTTTCACCTCGCGCAAGAATGCCATCAACCACATCTCGTGCAATATTGACCCTCTGCCACGCAGCATCAGAAATGCTCACATCGGCATGGTTGGTGGCGACCCGTTCAACTTCTGCGGGTGTGAGTGTTGCTCCATCGAGTTGAACTGTCTGTCTCATTGTTTACCCGCTCCTTTGAATGTTTGATCAATCAAATCATCGCTTGCATGATGAGGGAGTGTAACATGCAACCGATCGTTCGCCTGCATGGCTCTTTTGATTGCAAAATCAGCGCCATCATTGCGCGCCCATGCTCGGCGGGCAACACCGTTGTTGACATCCCAGTGCAACATCGACTGGAGTTTTTCCTCACATGCTGGAGTCCCGTCCAAAAGCATTCCAAAACCACCGTTGATGACCTGCCCCCATCCAACGCCGCCTCCGTTGTGAAGGCTAACCCATGTTGCTCCTCGAAACGCATCACCGACGAAGTTCTGAACCGCCATATCGGCTGTCCACATGGAACCATCTCGAATGTTTGCGGTTTCTCTGTATGGGCTGTCGGTGCCTGATACATCATGGTGGTCGCGTCCAAGAACAATTGGTCCTGACAACTCACCGCTGGCTATGGCGCTGTTCATGGCTGAGGCTATGCGGCGGCGTCCTTCATCATCTGCATAGAGAATTCTCGCTTGGGATCCTACAACCATGTTGTTTTGGCCAGCCTCTGTAATCCATCGAATGTTGTCCTTCATTTGTTGTGTTATTTCGGTGGGTGCTGTGTCCAACATCTCCTCTAACACTTCCTTTGCAATCCTATCGGTGATCTCTAAATCTTTAGGATCGCCTGAGCAGCAGACCCAGCGATAAGGTCCGAATCCATAGTCGAAGCACATTGGTCCCATGATGTCTTCAACATAACTTGGGTACCGGAATGATCCGTCGTCATTCAACACATCTGCGCCAGCCCGGCTTGCTTCGAGGAGGAACGCATTGCCATAATCCCAGAAGTACATTCCATTGTTCGACATGGCGTTGACTGCTTCAGCATGCCGAATCAATGTCTTACGAACTTCTTCCGCAAAGACCGCTGGGTTATCAGAAAGCATGGCAGCCGCCTCGTCGTATGGAATCCCGACCGGGAAATAACCACCTTGGAAGGGGTTGTGAAGGCTGGTTTGGTCGGAACCGAGGTCCACGTTGATGTTGCGCTCGACTAAACGCTCCCACAATTCCACGATGTTGCCAATAAGACCGATTGATTTTGCTTCTTTATTGTCAGCTGCTTCGACCATCCTGTCGATGGCCACATCGATCTCATCTGTCACCTCTGTTAACCAACCTTGTTCATGGCGTTTGTAAGCGGCATGGGCGTTTGATTCTGCCACAATGCATGAGGCGCCGGCAATGACTGCAGCTTTTGCTTGGGCACCAGACATGCCTCCAAGACCAGAGGTTACGAATGTCACCCCACCGAGGCCCGCGTCTCCAGCGAGGCCTAAATGGGCCCTTGCGGCGTTCAAGAGTGTGATGGTTGTCCCGTGAACAATACCTTGAGGGCCAATGTACATGTAAGAGCCTGCGGTCATTTGCCCGTATTGCGTGACACCCATTGCGTTGAGCCGTTCGTAGTTGTCAGGCGTTGATTCGCTTGGAATCATCATGCCGTTTGTGACAACAACCCGTGGAGCGTGCGCATTCGATGGGAACAAACCCATGGGGTGGCCCGAATACATCACCAACGTTTGCTCGTCATCCATTTGCGAAAGGTATTGCATGCACAACCTGTATTGCGCCCAATTTTGAAACACGCTTCCGTTGCCACCGTAGGTGATTAATTCGTGTGGGAACTGAGCAACGGCTGGATCCAGGTTGTTTTGAATCATCAACATAATCGATGCGGCGTGCATTGAGCGGGCAGGATATGCGTCGATTGGATGCGCCTTCATTTCGTATTCTGTGGGCCGGAACCGCCACATGACAATCCGGCCAAACGTGTTGAGTTCTTCCGCAAATTCTGGAGCTAAGATTTCATGGTGTGCGTCATCAAAGTATCTTAGTGCGTTGCGAAGGGCCAGTTTCTTTTCCTTTCTTGTTAGAATTTGACGACGGTGAGGTGCATGATCGACGTTTGGATCTAAACCGGGATGACCTGGCAATTCCTGGGGAATGCCCTCTGCAATATGGGCCCTCAAACCGCGGAATCCATCGCCCATGCCGCAACCAAACAGAACCCATCCTTGAGCGTTCGTATTGAGGGGTGTCTTGTCCTCATGCTCGGTTGGGTTCAGCGCGCCACATAGAGAAAAATGCTCCAGAGACCATCATAATCACTGAAAAAATCAAGAAACCATTCCGCAGTGTAAAGAACTCCTGTTCGAGAAGGTAGCCAGCAGCGGCGCTGGAGATGGAAAAGGCAATCGACATGAGCAACATATCCATGGAGAACACTCGTCCTCTCACCTCATCCTCGACCCATTGTTGTGTCAGAATGGTTGAAAGGACCCAATTGGCACCTGATGCTGAATGGGCCAGCATTACCAACGCCATGGTGAGGTATAATGAATAATCGAGTGTAAGGCCTACAAGGAAGTAAAACGCCCCTGAAACCATGACCAATATCCCCACTAGTGTGGGCCACCGTTCTTCATTGGTGAGGAATTTTCTTGCTGCAATTGGCCCAAGCCCGGTCCCTACACCTCTTGCGAAGAAGAAGATTCCAAACCCTAGGGCCATTCCAAATCCGTCGACATCCGATCCTGCAACCACCAAGAATACACCAGCCAATCCTCCCCCTGCGATGTTCCATGAAGACTTAGCAAAGACGATCCGTTGGAGGCGCTTTTCTCCAGCAATACGCGCCCAACCGTTTCTGATGTTGGATATTGCAGTGGAAAAAAGAGGACCTTTCATGCTTTCATCTATCTTTTGTGGAATGGTCAATTTGCGCAGTAAAAAGGCACTGAAGGCAAAAGTCACAGCATCGATGATGAATGCAGCGTTCGTACCGTAAAACTCCACTACGATACCACCCATCATGGCGCCAATGCACAATGCGGTGGACCAGCTTGCTGCATCAAGTGCGTTGGCAGTCGCCAGATGTTCAGGCGGAACGATGTTTGGTAGAGCGGCACGTTCTGCGGTCACGTACATGCCGTGGAGGATCATCATCAAACCGGTAAGAATGTAAATCCAAACGATGTCCTCTGGGCCATCAATCAACAAAAAGCAGAGTGCTAATGCGACTTGAATGAGGTTTGTCCACACCATGATAATCTTGCGATTGAAACGATCGGCAAGCAGACCTCCGAACGGCTGAAATGCAGCAAAACAAAGCATGCGCATGGTAAACAACAATCCGAGAAGAAATTCCGAATCTGTGTATTCGAAGATGATCAAGAACAGAGCAATGGTGTTGAACCATTCACCCAACATCGAGATGACAGATGCCGACCAAAGACGCCTGAATGCGTGGTTGGTTCGAATCAATTCGAGGTAACCGATTTGCTTCATTCTTCCTCATGCACCCTGTTGGTTGTGAGGTTGTCATCAATTGAGACAATGATCCATTTTGAAGTTGGCGTATTGGAACCGGCCGCAGTGGAATCGAGTGGCACGAGCGTGTTTGATTCTGGGAAGTAGGTGGCTATGTTTCCGCTCGGAATATCATAAGCAACCAACTGCCAATGAGCGGATTTTCGTTCAACGCCATCAAAGTGGCTTGTAAGTTGAACTTCTTGTCGGTTTTTCCATCCCCTTTTGGCCATGTCTGTTGCGTTCATGAGGACGACTCTGCGGTTGCCGTGAATGCCACGGTATCGATCGTGCACATCATAGATGGTTGTGTTGTACTGATCGTGAGAACGCATGGTCATCATGACGTAGCAATCATCGGGTACAGACACGTCAGGAAGGGCGTGAGCAGTAAAGTGTGCAAAACCATCATCGGTGGCGAATGATCGAGTATCGCGTGGCGGGTTCGGGAGTGCGAAACCGTTCGGTTCTCGAACGCGTTCGTTATACCGTTCAAACCCTGCAAGGCTTTCAGCCATGAGGTCACGAATCCCATCGTAATGATTCACGAGGTTCATCCAATCGAGTTTTGCATCTTTCAGTGATGCGGTTGCTAAATGGGCGACAATGGCGGGTTCGCTCATCAGATTAGGGGATGCGGGTTTCAAACCGCCCGTCGATTTGTGGACGATGCCCATGGAATTTTCAACGGTGACAAATTGTTCACCATCGGCTTGTTGATCAATTTCAGTGCGACCAAGGCAAGGAAGGATGATGGCTGTTTTTCCAGTAATAAGGTGGGAACGGTTCAATTTTGTAGAAACTTGTACCGTTAAGTCGATTTTCCTAAGACCTTTCGCAGTTTGGTGTGTATCGGGTGTGGCGGATAGGAAGTTCCCTCCCATGCAGAAGAACACGCTCACTTTCCCTTTATTCATGGCACGAATTGCGTTGACAACATCGTAACCGTGCTTTCGTGGCATCGGGAATCCAAGGCCCTTTTCCATTCGGTCAAGGAAGGCATCGGATGGTGCTTCCCATATACCGACCGTCCGGTCACCTTGAACGTTTGAATGCCCTCTTACTGGGCAGAAACCGGCACCTGGTTTACCTACATGGCCGCCCATGAGCAAGAGGTTGACGACTTCCTGAATCACTGCGACGCCGTTTGGTTGTTGCGTGAGGCCCATTGCCCAACACGCGATTGTTGCGTTTGAAGATGCGAGCAAGGCACCAACCGATTCAATCACCTCTCGGTCCAAGCCTGTGTCTCGAACAATCTCCTTCCATGAAGTTGCGATTGCTTGTTGGCACATCGCCTCATAGCCTCGTGTGGAATTTTTGATGAAACTTGCATCTGTTTGACCCTTCTGGATGTGAGTTTTGATGAATCCCTTCATCAGAGCTGCGTCCCCTCCAATTTTCACTTGCAGATGGTGATCTGATAATTTCGTAGTTTTGAAGTCTAACTTCATGTAATCTTGAGGGTGCTTGAATCGTTCAAGTCCCGCTTCGGGTAGAGGATTGATGTGTATGATTTGGGCACCGTTATGCTTTGCATCGCGCAGGGCCGTAAGCATCCGTGGGTGATTTGTACCAGGGTTTTGACCAATAACCAAGATGACTTCTGCTTCATTGAAATCTTCCAATGTCACCGTTCCTTTGCCAATGCCAATGGTTTCACCCAAGCCCTTTCCGCTCGATTCGTGACACATGTTAGAACAATCAGGCATGTTGTTGGTGCCAAGGGCTCGAACATAGGCTTGGTAGAGGAAGGCGGCTTCGTTTGATGTGCGTCCCGATGTGTAAAACACCGCTTGTTCGGGACGGTCAAGGTTGGAGATGGTTGAGCCAATGTGGTTGAACGCGTCCTTCCAGGAAATTGTGGTGTAATGCGTCGCACCGGTTTTCAAAATCATTGGATGGGCTATTCGGCCTTGTTTATTCAGCCAGTGATCGCTTTTCCCAGTGAGTTCCTTCACGCTGTATTTTTGGAAAAATTGAGGGTTAACCTTTGCTTTCATGGCTTCGTCTGCCACGGCTTTGGCCCCATTCTCGCAAAATTCAAACGACGTTCTGTGCGATGGGTCAGGCCAAGCGCATCCTGGGCAGTCAAAGCCTGCCTGTTGGTTCACCATGGTCAGGGTTCGAACCGTTTTTAGGAGGCCCATTTTTTTGATTCCATGGCTCATTGAAGACAATGCAGCTGGAATTCCCGCTGCTGATTTCTTTGGTTTCCCTAGCCTTAGTTTGAGATTATCCTTGGGCGTTTCCGGTGAAAGGTGTTCCTTCATAGACAAGCCCCAAGCCAAACGGGCCGGCTGCAGTTCTCAAGGCTTGCCGTTCGGAGAAGCACCAATAGCCCCAATTGCCACACAAGAGCTCGGTTTCACGAAACTAAAAATTCTGATTCCCAAAGCCCTTGCCGTCTCGGCAGCCAATGAAGAACAAGCACCCACACACGCAATTGTACCAATGCCAGCGCGGGCGGATTTGGCTACGATATCCCAGCCACAGCGCCCCGACAAGAGCAATATGGTTTTGGCTTCGATGGTTCGGTTGACCAGAGCCATACCAACCACCTTGTCCACAGCGTTGTGCCGTCCAATGTCTTCAGCCACATACGTCAGACCTGTATTGGGCATCAACAAACCTGCTCCATGCATACCACCTGTGGTTTGGAACCCGACTTGCATTTTTTTCATTGCGCTAAAGCCGGCATCTAAAATGATCAAATCCACGGCTCGGTGTTCGCCAAGGTACGTCGGCAGTCCGTTGTTTAAATCCTCAAGCCCAGGTGAGTCGCAAGCTCCACATGATGTTGAAACATAGCGCTCGGCGTTCACCGTCGATGGTGGGTTGGGCAGCGTGTCAGAGCTTAGGACAACATAGCCATGCTCCTTCGAAGTGGTGGTTGTTAATTTGGCTTGGTTCATTTCCCCATAGCCCTCTGTCGCGCAATGGCCAATAAACAAAGACCGAAGGTTTTCAGGGGTTCCAAGAAGCGATACAAAGGTTCCATTTGCATCTTGGAGTCGGATGAGGGCCTCATGTGCTAAATCATCAGTTTGGATCGAAGCATCTGTTGTCGTTAACCGCTGAATTCCAAAAGCCAAAGAAAGATCAGTCAATCTTCTTCCCCCTCTTCCAGATGGCTAAGGTCAAAGAATTCAAATTGAAGGGCAACGAGTTCAGCGCTCGATGTGGCTCCAGCATAGGCATCAAGTGGTTCTTGATTCAATTCAAAAAACCGAGGACCCCAGCGGAATGCGCCAAGAACCCGTGCTGCCTGGTCGGTTCGACCGACGAGGTAGAGGACCGTAGCCAACGCTTCAGCCGTGGTGAGTCGGCCCGGCTTCCCCCAATTCACGGGATTAGCTGCTAACAACAGGGGGAGCATGCGTGGTTGTAAGCGGGTGCGTTTCATCACTTGTTGGACGCTTGATTCAATGTGCGCCCAGCTGCAATCAAGTCCGACAACAGCCCCACCTTGCTCAAGAATCAGCGAGTGGTCTTCTGGGCCAAACACTTTCCCACAAAGTGGTTCCAAAATAATTCCTCTGCGCGGCAAGGTGTTGATCTTCTTATGGAGTTTTAAATCTCCACGCTTATTCGCTAGGACGGCCGTATTCTTCTTAGGATCGTCTTGAGCAAGCCAAAGAGCATGAACCTTGACGTCAGGGGAAACCTCAGGGTTGGTCATCGAAATAATCACCCAGCGTCATGCCACGGTTTGAACTGCGATCCACATGTGTGGTGGTCTCTTCCGTTGAAACCACCCACAGCGAAATGCCAAGCACCCGTTCGAATTTACGCAGGACCCCATCTGTAGGGCGTTTGCCAGCCTCTGCTGATTTGATGATGTTGACGGTTTCAGCCATTCTTTTTCCAAGTGTAGCGTGATTCCAGCCCTTGGATTTGCGGGCTGCAGAAATTCTTTTACCAAAATCCGAAGCCAATTCCTTTTCTGTTTTGAGCATGATATCCTTGCCCTTCTTGCCTCTTGCTGCGTATGAAGAGGCATGAGAAGGCTTTGCATGCATCGATTGAGCCTTGGCTAAACCAGGGGCAGTTTCTTTTGGTCCAAGGTTCATTTTGTCGATGCAACGGGCGCATGCCGTTACTTCTGTCTTCCCGGTTTTGACGCTTCGTACGCCAACCTTCATCGCGCCACATAATTCGCAGTCCGCCATTCGAATCAAAACTCCAATATCCGGGTTATGCCGACATCCTTTGAAGGCTTCGTCTTTGCCGTTTCGGAAGGTATGGTTCCGTCTTGTTGAAATAAACTGGCCGTTTGGACTGGTTGAGCACCATGGGTACAGATGTTGAACAAAAGCCTCCAGCACGTTCTGTTGCGTCCGAGGATGAAATCAAAACGTTGGAGCATGCTTTCTCCGAATTGCAAGATCAAGCACAGAGTTTGATCAACGAACGTTCCCAAATGGAATCTGATATTCGCAGCCTGAAAAAGAGGGCTCAGCGCCTCGATGATGAAGTTCGCTTGTTGAAATCTCCCCCTCTCATTATCGGGCACCTGCAAGACATCCTCGACGATCGAACTGCCATCGTCCGTTCATCCAACGGAACCGTGTTCCAAGTTTCACTCAATCAAAGGCTCGAACCGAAAACTCTCAAACCAGGGACTCGCGTTGCACTCAATCAAGACACGCTCGCTGTAATTGAGGTGCTTCATGATGCGTGGGACCCAATGGTCAGCGGTGCCGAAATGGTAACCAAACCGGATATCACATACGACGAAGTCGCCGGTCTTGATGAACAAATACAAACAGTGCGTGAAGCAATTGAACTGCCGCTCACTTCTCCTGAACTCTTCAAGAAGGTCGGTATAACGCCACCAAAAGGCATTCTGCTCGTTGGACCGCCCGGCTGTGGCAAGACCCTGCTGGCAAAAGCAGTCGCCAATCACACCGATGCCACATTCATTCGAATGGTTGGCAGTGAACTTGCACAGAAATACATCGGTGAAGGAGGGCGAATGGTACGCGAATTGTTTTCGCTTGCTAAAGATAAATCGCC
>TARA_B110000467_G_C18339180_1_pt1 | contig 11387 bp, 8 predicted proteins | sample TARA_B110000467 | Tara Oceans TARA_B110000467 (sample SAMEA4398341) | marine metagenome | biome: Polar Biome; feature: [MES] marine water layer (ENVO:01000295) within the mesopelagic zone...; material: water (ENVO:00002006), including particulate matter (ENVO:01000060) such as...... | reverse complement strand
CGGGTCCCCACATACGTCCGGAAGTACGGATTGCGGCGGGCATAGAGGCGTCGATTATGACGTCGCTTGGGACGTGGAGATTGGTGATGCCCTTGTCCGAGTTGACCATGGCGAGAGCGGGGCGGTCTTGATAGACTGCTTGGATGTCCGCTTCGATTTCAGCTTGCTTGGCTTGCGATAGGGATTTGATTTTCGCGTAAACGTCGCCAAGGCCATTGTTGGTATCGACTCCGATGGTCTGGAGTGTAGCGGCGTGTTTTTCGAAGACGTCTTTGTAGAATACCGAGACGGCGTGGCCGAATATGATAGGGTCGGAGACCTTCATCATTGTCGCTTTCATATGAAGCGAAAAGAGGACGTCTTGTTCTTTGGCATCGTCAACTTGTTCCGCGAGAAAAGAACGCAGGGCGTTTTTGCTCAGAACCGCGGCGTCGATAATTTCGCCTGCGAGGAGCGGGGTGTTGCCTTTGAGTTCCGTGAGGGCTCCATTGGAGTGTACGAATTCGATGCGGGCATCGGTTGCTTCGCTGATCGTCGTGGATTTTTCGCTGCCGTAGAAATCGTTGCCCCTCATGCTAGAAACGTGAGATTGCGAATCCGAACTCCATGCTCCCATTGAGTGTGGGTTTGAGCGAGCGTATTGTTTAACGGCTCCTGGAGCTCGGCGGTCGGAGTTGCCTTCGCGGAGGACAGGGTTTACGGCACTGCCGAGAACTTTGGCGTAGCGGCTTTTGATTGCTCGCTCGTCGTCATTCTGAGGATCTTCAGGGTAATTGGGAAGGGCGTATCCGTGGGATTGTAGCTCTTTGATCGCCGCGTTCAACTGAGGAATCGAAGCGCTGACATTTGGCAGTTTGATGATATTCGCCTCTGGAGTTTTGGCGAGATCACCTAATTCCGAGAGGGCATCTGCTTGGCGTTGATCTTCCGTCAGCGATTCGGGAAAATTGGCGATGATACGACCCGCGAGGGAGATGTCTCTTGTTTCAACAGCGACACCGGCCGCTTTGGTGAATGCCTCGACGATGGGGAGGAAGGAGTAAGTCGCGAGCGCGGGCGCTTCGTCCGTTATCGTGTAGATGATTTTCGAATTCGGTGTGGTCATGGTTTCCTTAGTTGGAAGGCAATTTTTATCGGTTTCGCTCCCTTGCATTAAGCATCCTAAATAGAGCGAAGTTCTTCGGTAACCGTCTCGCGGGCTGGGTCAATAGAATACCGCGTTTGGGAGATGGGCAAAGGTACGTTTAAGAGGTTCGTTTTTTGACGCTTATAAATGGTAGGGTTGCCTGTTCCTAAGCAACCGCATCGGGTGATGCGATTTCAACGGTTGCTTGGGATAAACAACCCTACCAGCTTCCGCTACTAGATTAACAGGCGATTGAATGGAACATGTTTGTAGGTAAAACTGAATTACAATACAGTTGACAGTAAAAGTGATATGATAATAAATGCGTCCTAAATGGCCCGTCCTCGTTCGCAAAAAGTCATAGATGTTAAGGAGAAATTGATTCGCCGGATTGAGCATGGCTACTATTTGCCGGGGAGTCGTTTTCTTTCGAATCGCGCCTTGGGGCTACGTTTCAGTATCAGTTATCAAACGGCGGATACGTTGATCCGAGAGTTGGTGGCGGAAGGATATCTTACGCGCAAACCGGGGAGCGGTACTTTCCTTCGGGGGGAGACGCCGCAATGGCGGGGTGTGGAATTGATTTTCAATGAACGGGCGCGGGTGAAGGATAGTTTCGGGGCGCTCTTGTTGGCTCGTTTGAAGGATGGCTTCGAGAAGGCAGGGATTCAGGCGCGTGTGCGATGGGGTGGTTCGGTCAGTCGAGTGAGCGGTTCGAGTTTTCCTATTTTTTGGGAATGTTCTGAAGCTCAGGAATTGATCCGGCAAGAAGAACGGTACTGTCTGCTTATTAATCAGGCGCCTCCAAAAGGTTTGTCGGCGGTGTATTGCGATGCGGTGAGCGTGGACGATCATTCGGGCGGCATTGCGGCGGGAGAGTTGGTGCGGTCGATTGCTCCGGATGCGGTTGCGATGATTCTCGGTGGACCGAAAGGGGATCAGCGGTGCTTGGATCGCGTGAGGGGATTTCAAGAAGCGATTCCTGGGGCAGAAGTTCATTTTGCGGAATCATGGTTTTACGATGATGGACTTTTGGCGGCTCGGCCTTTGTTGGGAAAAAAGCCTGAAGTGGTGTTTTGCGCAAATGATCGACTGGCGCAGGCTTTGATGGATGTAGCTGGCAAGAAGGGTCGATCGGCAGGGTTGCGAGTCATTGGTTTCGATGATGCTCCGGTAGCGGAGCAGCTGGATTTGACAACCATTTCGATCCCCTGGGACGAGCTGGCGAAGAACGTCGTGGAGGTTGCTCAAAAAAGAATTTCGGGCGATACGTCTACGGCAATCACGCGGATTTTGGCTCCCCGTCCGGTGATGCGAGGAAGTTTGTGATGGATGCGGCACGCCGTTCGCATTGGAAAGTGACGAACTGCTTTATTGCCCACGAATAACACGAATTTTCACGAATAATTTTGGACTGATTCGTGAAAATTCGTGTTATTCGTGGGTAAGCCTTTTCGAAAGTAGCGTTAACGCGATCGGGGTTGGCCATTTTCGCCGAGTTGGCGGTTTTCTCCAACTGGGACGGCTTTTCCGCTGTCGGCTGATGCGATGATCGCGTATACGCAGCCGAGGGTAGCGAGATTGTTTTGAGCGGAATTGAAGGGTTCGCGATCTTCTTCGATGGAGCAGAGTAATTCCAGCATAGCTCCTTGGAATCCGTCGTCGAACCAAGCGCCTTCTAGTTGGGCAGTGGCGATGCCTTCGGCGGTTTCAAGCGTGACTTCGGAGATTTTGGTTACGGCGCCGGTGGCGGTAAGGACTCCTTTGTCGCCCGTAATGACGATGCGTTCCAGGGCTCCTTGGGAGCATTGTCCGTCGAGGGCGAGATTGGCTACGCCATTGCCGAATTGTATTGTGGCTCCGCCGAGTAGGGGAGAATCAAGTGTTTGATTCTTGGCTTTGCGGGCGGTTCCGAATGCGCGTTCGGCTGATTGGGTCGGGAAAAAATTGACTGCCATATCGATCCAGTGCACCGCGAAGTCGTAGAGGATGATGTGGTGAATCGATTCGAATGGGGTGCCTTGGATCCAAGTGTGGTCCCAGTTGAGGTAGATGTTTACCGTGTTCGTTTCGCCTATCAGGCCTGCGTTGATGGCCTGCTGCATATAGCGGACGTAGGGAGCCCAGCGACCGTTTTGGTTGACAGCGAGCTTCAGGTTTTTGGATTCGGCTAGCTTGGCTAGGCGCTCCGCAATATCGAGGTCGAGGGCGAATGGCTTTTGACTGAGGACATGTTTGCCTGCATTGAGAGCAGCTTCGATTGCCGCAACTCGGGGAGCTGGATGTAGGGGGATGTCGACTACATCTATCTCTGGGTTGGCTAGCAGTTCATTGTAGTCCTGGTAGCAAATTGCGTTAGGATAGTGCGAGTCTCGTCTCTCCTGCGTTTTGGATTTATTCAAATCGCATAAACCGACAACTTTCAGTCCGGCTGCTTTGTAGGCATTGAGGTGATGGATTGTGATGCCACCACAACCGATAAGGCCGATTTTTGGGCGGTAGCTTTTTGGAAGCTGTGGTTTGTAATCGAGGCTTGGGGCTTCGAGCTGCTTGACCTCTTGATAACTTTCTAGGGTGTAGTTGGTTTCTGGGCTCATAGATTTTTGAGAGAAACGGTTGTTCGCGTTGTTGCGCTGAGGACGGCTGCGTCGACGATTTGTTGTCCGATGCGAGCGATCTTCGGGCTTAGTGGGCCATCGATTTCAAGTCCGTTTTCTATGCGGTTGAGGACGTAGGGGATGGGGGCGTGAAAAGGGTGAACTAAATCATCACAAGCAATGGTTTCGCCTTCTGGTTTCGATTGGGTTTGGACGTGAATCGTCGGTTCTAGATCGTAGGAGGCGATAGTGCCTTCGCTTCCAACGATGTTGAAGCCGCATTTGGGTTGGGGTTGATGTGTCCAGGGATCGGTGAAGGTCCCCCATTTGGTTTCGAATTTCGAGAGTGTGCCGTCAGCGTACCGGCAGATGGTTATGCTGTGTTCGTCGACTTCTAGATTGGGATCGCCGCCGGTGACGGTGGTGACGTCGACGGGTGATTTGCCTCCGTTGAACCAAGCTCCGAGCGTGGTGCCGTATCCGAGGTAGTCGAGGAGGGCTCCGCCGCCTCCGCTCTTTTTGTAGAACCAGCTTTCGGCTTTAAGTTCGGGCGTAACGTCTTTGGCGATTTTGTCTGCTCCGTGAGCGAGAGGACCTCGATTTCCGTCATAGTAGTGTACTTCACGGACGGACCCTATGAGACCTTCGCTGATTAGACGGAAAGCGGTCGCATGGGAAGGATACCAGCGAAGGGGCCAGTTGATTATCAATTGCTGGCCGGGAGCCAAGGCGGCGTTCATTTGATCGGCGGCGGCTAGGCTGTCTGCAAACGGCTTTTCGATGAAGAGATGTTTCCCGTAAGGGGAGATCTTTTCGACGTATTCGGCGTGTCGAGCAGTTGAGGCGCAAATGATGACGAGGTCCGGGTCGGCCGTTTTCATACAAGCATCGATATCGGTGAAAACCCGTTCGGCGGGAATCGAGAAATTGGCGATGGCTTCTTCCATCCGTGCGGGGTCGTCGTCGCAAATCCCGGTAATGGTTGCAGACGGGTGTTCGTGAACTTGGCGAAGAAGATCGCCCATGTGCATGTGATCGAAATTGATGCCGACGATTTTCCAGTTTTTCTCTTGTGGGTTCATTAAGAGGGAGTTGGTTGTACGGGGTGGGTTGTTAGTGAGTATTTATTAAAGCGGGAGAACTTAAGAATCAAATATTAACACGGTTCAATTTTGATTAAGTTGGAGGATGCGTGGGCGTCATGCGTGGCGCTGAAGCAACGACCGGCAACCCATAGATCGTCGCGACCGCGGGCGACTAGGCTTCTGTAAGGAACTCAGTAGGCGCTACCATCGGGTAGGTATTCCCAATGAGTTTCGTCGTTTCCATCGGCGCTTTTTCGGCGACGCAACCTGCGGAGCCCGCTCCGACCACTAGGATGTCTACTTCGGCTAGGGTTGGAGCGATTGATGATTGATGATTCGAAGGCTCATGGAATGGTTTCTATTCGCCGAGTGTCGCGTAGTATCGCGATAGGCGACGACCGTGTTCGTCGTAGGCCGCTTGGAATATTTCGTCCGCTCGCTCGGCTCCAATGAGCGCTCCAGCAGTTAGGACCTTCGGCGGTTTGCCGGCATCGATGAGTCGTTGAGCGACTTCTGCTTTGATGGAATTGACGACGAGGCATCCGCCAAGAGTAGATCCTGGTGAAACCGGTGTATCCAATCCTTCGATTTTTATCATGGCATCGCCTATGGGCGCTCCAGTGTCGAGGATGAGATCGGCGAAGTCGGAGAGCTTTAAGCCGCGAGTGTCTTTGGTAGTGGAGGCGTCGGAGTGGAGTTGGCTGATAAGGGCAACCACCTTGATGCCGTTCTTTTGAAAAAGCTCGGCCATTTCGATCGGTACGCGATTACAGCCACTGGAGGATATGACGAGAGCTGTGTCTTGTTCAGTGAGTTCGAAATTCCTCAGGATCTGTTCAGCCAGGCCGCTGGCGTTTTCGAGAAACATTGCTTGTCGCTGTCCGTTGCAGCCGACGACGAGATTATGAAAACTGAGTGAAAGCTCCACAATTGGGTTGAAGCCTGGAAAAGAGCCGTAACGTGGCCACATTTCTTCGGTCATCATGCGACTATGACCGGAACCGAAAACGTGGACCATGCGATCGGCTAAAATCGTTTTGGCAAACCAGTCGGCGGCCTTGGCGATATTGTCTTCTTGCGCGGAGACGATTTCGATAAGTTCGCGTGATTTTTGGAGATAAGTTTGCGTGTGAGACATAGCGTTAGGAAAATGAATACTGTTAATTTTGAGTCCTAGTCGGATTTATCGCTCGAGCGTGAGTCGTTGACCGTTTTGTAGGACGTGATGGTTGACGTTTCTAAATTGGCAGGCCTTTTCGAAATCTACCGGGTCGGCGGTGTTAAATTCAAATAGATCGTAGTGGTGAGGGACAACGGTTTTTATAGAGCACTCGTCGGCCAATTGAGCGGCCTCCTCCGAGTTGAGATTTCCGGCAACACGGCGTTCGGGTTTGTATCCGTTTATTGGAAGGAATGCCAAGTCGAGATTGAACGGTTTGAGGCGGGAAACGAGTCCGTGGTAGAGTCGGGTGTCGCCGCTGTGGTAGATCTTCCAAGGACCGAGTTCGATGACGAATCCCATGAAGTGATGCTCGCCTTTTTCGTTGGTTTTGAGTTCGTCATGGGCGGATGCTATGCCGTGGAAGGTTACGCCTTTCACGGTCGTGCTTAGTCCGTCGTTGAGCCCGATTGGTAGAGAGGGATCGCGTTCGAGTCGATCGGCTATAAATGCTCTGTTTGCCTCGGGGATGACGAAGTCTAGTTCAGGGTTCGCTTGAACGAGCGCGATTAGCGTTTCCTTGTCGAGGTGGTCGGTGTGATTGTGGCTCGAGGTTACGATGTCGATGCCTTCGAGCGTCCCGGGATCTAAGACGAGCTCGGTGATACGCGTGTGCGGTTTGTCTGTTGGCGCGTATTTTCGAGTGAGCGAGTCCGACAGGTAGGGATCGAAAAGAACGGTTTTACCGGCGGACATAACGAGAAACCCGCTTTGCCCTAACCACCACGTATATAGCGTATTGGATTTATCGCTACGGGCTGATTCGATGTCGACGAGGAGCTCTTCGCCTTTTAGAAAAGCGGGCTTCATTTTGCGTTGGGAAGTCCCAGCTCGCGCCGGACGATGTTTGCGCCGGCTACCATATTCTTTAGCTTTTTTTGGGAGGCCCAGCGGGCTGTTTGCGAGAGGCCGCAATCGGGGGCGAATACGAGTCGGTCGGCCGGGGCGAACTCCAAGCATTTGCGGATGATTGCGGCTACGTCTTCGGGCGTTTCGATGTAGTAGCTTTTGACGTCGATGATACCGATTGCAGCGTCCCTGCGTTTGCAGATCTCTTCAATGAGGTCGAGGTAGTCGAAGTGGGTGGTACACATTTCGATGTGCATCTCGTCGACGTGCATGTCGAGGAAGGCTGGAAACATGTCGCGGGGAGTGCGTTTTCCGACGGCTCGTCCCTTGTAGTTGCCAAAGCATAGATGAGAACAGATGCGGGCTTTGCCGACCGCGGGTTCGACAGTGCGGTTGAAAAGATCGACGAAGGTGCTCGTGTCGGCTTTATAGGCGTAACAGCTCATTGATGGTTCATCCACGCAGATTTCTTTGCAGCCCGCTTCGACGAGCTTTTCGATTTCGGTGCGGACTAGAGGGAGGAGCGCTTCGGTGATCGCTAGGCGATCTGGATATTGATCATTGGGGAGTAGCCGTCCGCTCATGGTAAAGGGACCAGGGATGCTGGCTTTGAGGCTCGGGCCCTCTGGGGCAAGGCGTTTTAGACGCTCGAATTCTTCGACGGCTCCAAGTCCATTGGGGGCTTCTAGTTCGGCGGTGATCGCATGCTTGCCGCGCTGATCGTGAGCAGGTGGTCCGAACCGGCGAGGGGAAGCGCTTTCGAGTTCGATGCCTTTTATGTAGCCGTAGAAAGAGAGGTTGAAATCGAATCGGGTTTGTTCTCCGTCGGTGATTACGTCGAGGCCGGCAGAAACTTGGTCGTGAATGGCGGCGATAACGGCATCCTCCTGCATCTCACTGATGTCGTTTACTCCAAATTGATCGAGGTTTTGGGAGGCGAATTCCAACCAACCTGGAAATGGGTAACTGCCGATTACGGATGTGCGGAGCGGTGTATCTTTCATAGTATTGATGTGGCGTTGTATCGGTTAACGGATTGATGCGACAGAGACGTTGGGAATGGAGAACGCTTAGGCGTCTAATGTCTTCGACTATACATCTGTTTGTGGAGAGTTGAGGCAAGGTTTAAGGTGCCGGTTAGGGCAAAAACTGATATGATTATTAATAGATCAATAGTATGACCTTAGTAATAGATCAGGGCAGGAAGCACGTTGTTATGATGTATCGAATCTTTCTGTTCTCTATTTGTTTGTCGCTATCTTCTTATTCCGGATATGGCCATGGAGGCACTGATGAGCACGCTCATGGTGAAAGCGATACGACCGCGGATGGTCTAAAGAAGGGGGGGACGGGAAAACGCCTTGGGCAATCGGGGTTTCTTCTGATTATGGATCGGAAAACGAAAAAGGTGATCAGCGCTCCAGGCGGGTGTAAGCCTACATATGTCGATGGAGTCCTTCAACCGCTTTATCAAACCACTAAGACCTTTATCCATGGGCACGATCTCCACGTGGATAGCGCGGGAGCGATCTATTTCGGGGAATGGAATGCGGATCGGCGCTATCCGGCGAAGTTGACACCGGTGGATTAGGAAGAGAGGGTTAATTCTATTGTATCCGCAGGGGCAAGGCTTAGCGGGACAGTGCCGCGATATAAATTGCCCTCTAACTACGCGGCGCGGCGCAAGCGTCGGCCCTACGGTTTTCATTGTAGGTTGCCTCGCTGAGGCGACAGTCCTGCTCTAGTTCATTACGGGTCAGCGATCCGCCCTGCAGTTGATTTATATACTCGCCAATCGACCGGTGGAATCTCCAAAGCGAGGTAGGTTTTGGACACCCATATTGTCGGCCATATTGAGGAATAGGTTGGCCGCGGGTTTCGAACCGAATTTGCGATAGTTCCCAGGATTCAGGTTACCGCCACCATGTCCTGCCAAAACGAGTGGCAGGTTGTCGTGGGTGTGTCGGTTTCCGTCGGCGTTTCCGCTTCCGTATAGGATCATGGAATTGTGAAGCATGGACTTGCCGTCAATGTCATTGATTTTATCCAAGCCCGTTAGGAACGAAGCGAATTTTTGCGCGTACCATTGATCGATCCGGCCGACTTTGGCGATCCGGTCGGCTTTGTTTTGGTGGTGCGTTAGTTCGTGATGACCTTCGGGGATGCCGATCTCATCGTGGGAACGATTGTCGCCATCGTGGGCGAGCATCAAGGTGGCAATGCGGGTAGAGTCGGTTTGGAAGGCTAGGGTCATCATGTCGAACATGATGTCGATGTGCTCGCCATGGCTGAATGGAATGCCCTCGGGCGTTGCGATGTCCGGGTCGACGGTTGATCCGAATCGCTCCAAGTTTTGGATACGAGATTCTACTTCTCTAATACCCGTCAGGTATTGTTCGAGCTTTTCCCGGTCGCGGTGATCGAGTTTCTTTTGCATGCGCTGGGCATCGGTCATTACGAAGTCTAGAATGGAGCGACGATTCATCATTCGTTGCTTCGTCTTTTCCGATCGCTCGCCATGCGAACCCTCGCCGAAGAGTCGTTCGAATACCTTTAGCGGATTCGATTCGGGGGTCATCGGATTGGTCGGCGTTTTCCAAGAAAGATTATATTGGTAGGCGCATGAGTAGCCAGTGTCGCAGGCTCCGGCACGTCTAGCGGGGTCGCAGCTTAGCTCAAGCGACGGAAATCGAGTCATATGGCCGACGTCGCTGGCAATCGCTTGGTCGATGGATGTGCCGGCTCTGAAGTCTGTAGCGCTTTTCTTTATACGTACGCTCGTTAGAAATACGCTATTGCCGCGAGCGTGGTCGCCGCCACCATCTTTTCCAGCGGTTGCATTTAGTTGATCCAATCCGCTAAGGACTTGGACGGAATCGCGAAGCGACTCGAACGGCTTGAGCGTGTCTTTGAACGAGAAGTTACTTCCTTGGCCTTGCGGCCACCAAAGGTCTGGAATGGATCCGTTGGGGAAGAAAACGTAGGCGGCTCGGAGAGGGGCTCCGGAACCTGTTGTCGCTACTTGGCGGAGAGTCTTGGCGGCAAGAAGGTTACCGGGAACCATGGATTGAAAGGCTGGCATGGCGAGACTTGCTCCGACGCCTTTGAGAAAGTTTCGCCGATTTAGCTGATTTGCGAATGATTGGCGGTTCATTGATGATCTGGTTTAAATTTTGGATTTCGACGCTTCTGAAACGGTGTGGAGCGAATGATTTCTTTTATTAAGGCCGAAGGGCGACCGTCGGATTTTTGGAGTGTTTCGACGAGATGGTCTACGGTTCCGGTATCATAGTATTCGATTCCACGGCCTAGGGCATAGGTTAGCAGCTTTTCGCTGAAACAGTAATAGAAGTCGTTTATGCGTTCATTTGCAAGTATTCGCTTCATTTCCTGGATGGAGTCGAAGGTTTCGCCGGTGATTAGTTTGCCGTCTGTTTCTATGGGTTGGTTGAGTTCGGCATCGCGCCAATTGCCCATGGCATTGAAGTTTTCGAATGCCAAACCCAAGGGATCCATCCGATTGTGGCAGGATCGGCAGAGCGGATCTTCTCGGTGGAGGGCGAGCGATTCGCGCAGGCTCATTTTTTGGATTTCCTCGGGACTGGCTACATCTTCGAGCGCTGGAATATTTGGAGGAGGAGCGGCTGGGGGAGTGCCGAGAATGTTTTCGAGGATGAACACGCCTCGCTTAACGGGGGAGGTTCGCGTAGGGTTGGAAGTGTATGCGAGGATAGTCCCGTGGGTGAGTACGCCGCCGCGCGGGCTGCTGGGCTCGAGGGTCACTTTTCGCAATTTGGAACCTTTCACGCCTTCGATATTGTAGTGTTCGGCGAGTCGATCGTTCAGGAATGTGTAATCGCTGTCCAGCAGTTCTTTAAGGCTTCGATCTTGGCGAATGACGTGGTCGAAATAGAGCTCGGTTTCTGCGCGCATTGCGCGTTGCAGAGGAGATTTTAGCTCCGGTCGGTCAAAGTCGTAGAGCTTTCTCATGATGGCTCTCGTTCGTGTGTAGGTCTCTTTTTGTTTCGGGGTACGATTGTTTTCCGGGATTTCGCGGACAATGGAGTAGGCTTCTTTGGCTGCCATTATTTCAGGTTGCGGATGATCGCGGAGCCAAACATCGAGAGAGCTTATGTTTACGGATTGGATATCCCGGGCGTGGAGCCATTGCCCTGAGAAGTTGTCGATGAAGTTTTCAGAACGTTTGTCCTTCATCATGCGCTGGATTTGAGCGTCGAGGTTTTCGCGGAGCTTTCCTTCTTGCGCCAATTGGAAGAGCTGTTCGTCTGGCATGGATGACCAGAGGAAGTAGGAAAGCCGTGAAGCAAGGGAGTGCTCGTCGATCAGTGGGTGTTCGCCTCTTTTTGTCGGCTCAAGGGAATTTTCTTCTCTGAAGAGAAAACGAGGGGAGGCGAGGATCGCTACCATGGCCTGGGAGATCCCCATTTCGTAGCTGTTTCCTTCCTGAGAAGCTATTTGCTTTGCCAGGTTGGTTAGCTGATCAACGGTTT
>TARA_B110000467_G_scaffold165004_1_pt1 | contig 11393 bp, 11 predicted proteins | sample TARA_B110000467 | Tara Oceans TARA_B110000467 (sample SAMEA4398341) | marine metagenome | biome: Polar Biome; feature: [MES] marine water layer (ENVO:01000295) within the mesopelagic zone...; material: water (ENVO:00002006), including particulate matter (ENVO:01000060) such... | reverse complement strand
CTGCTGAAGAAGAATCTGTAGAAGAAGAACCAGCCATCAAATTCAGAGAAGACATTATGATAAGAGTCATGGAAGAGTTCGGAATCGAAGACCGAGATGCTTTCCTTGAACACTCAATGAACTTTGATCTCGATGACAATGGATATCTCAAGAAGGCAGAATTTGTTGCTGCTGCTGAAGCATTCACTGCAGGAGATTCATCAGAAGAAGAATCAACTGTAGAAGATGCTGAATCAGAGGTTGAAGAAGTCTCAGAATCAAAAACATGTCCTATCTGTTCGACATCGAATGATGCACATGCAGGTACATGCACTGCATGTGGCTACACGTTTGAATGATTCAAAACGGTAAATTCCATTGTGGCCATTCCTCATGATCTGAGGAACTGCTCACGAGAACGATGATGTTTCGTCCTGTGTTTTGAAGCACTTCATTGAGAGATCTATGTGTTGAAGGTGGAATGACTCCATCTCGTAGGTCCACAGCGAGCCATGCGGTTGGATATTGCTTGAGACATGCTTCAAGCTCAGCCTCAATTCCTTTTGGAGGTACGCCTTGACGTACACTTGCTAAAAAGGACCAATCTGAAACGGTACGACGCTCGCTGTCTGTCCAAAGGATAACACGTTCAGTCATCTGAATCTTTTCCAATTGTTCAAGCGCTTCAAATTCAGTGCAGCAAACGGGTCTTCCTGGCATTGGCATAGGAACTGGGTGCTGCCATGTAGTGGTCACATCGAGTGGTTCTTTCCGGCGCATGTATAGAGGACTACATCCTATCGTTTGAATTCAACGGAAGACCAACCTTCATGACCTTCATGCTTCACAGTTGTTCCATGGCGAGCCGACCATCACCCCCACCACCCCCTCCACCGAATGGTTCGATGCTCACAATGTTGCTCGTCATGATTCTGATGAGTTTCCTCATTATCAATCCAAATATCCGCAATTCACTAGGAAACATGGCGGACCCAATTCTTGCTCCAGTGCTGCCAGAAACTGAATTCTTCGTACTTACAGTCCTTATCTTAGGAACCTTCTCAATGACGATGAATACTGTACTTCGGAATCTCTTCATGGATCCAATTGCACAAGCTCACATTGCTCACCGACAAGGCCAAGTTCGTCGAATGATGAACGATGGTCGAATGAGTCGTGACCCAATCTTAATGGAAAAGGCCAACACACTTCGTGAACAGATGATGCCTGAACAGTTGAAAGTACAAATGGGGGCAATGCGTCCAATGATGTTCACAATGATTTTCATCATCGGTATTTTCGCATGGTTAACAACTGCTGTTGAAACATTCAGAGTTGATTATGTATCCCTTCCATGGACTCCTCGTTGGGATTTACTCGATGATAAGTTTCTCTTCTTCCCTGCATGGATTTGCGCCTACATCTGTATGAGCGCACCCCTAGGTAGAATTGTTGACCGTCATATCAAATTAGTCCGCTACAGAAAGCATCCAGTAGTTCTGGCTAACGAAAAGTTGAGCGAACCATTGCTTCATCTTGTTGTATCCGAGGAATCAGAATCGAAACAAGCGAAGAACCGACGAAGTAAGTCTCGTAAAAACGGTCCTAAGAAGCAACAGAAAGAGGCTGTTAAGACGGAAGCGAAATCTGAAACCAAGAAATCTGCATCGGAACATGTCTGTCCTGAGTGTATGAGTGAAGATGTTGAAAAGAAAGGACCTCGGTCCCTACGATGCAATGTTTGCTACCATGAATGGGTGTGAACAATGCTCCAGATGACCATCTCTGGGCATCCAGGAAGTGGCACAAGTACGCTTGTATCCTTACTTTGTGAAGCGAAGGGATGGACATCCCTCAATGGTGGAGAATTGTTTCGTCAAGAAGCGAAGCGACGTAATATGAGTCTCTCTGACTTTGGTCAACTCTGCAAGGAAGATCTCGAAGTGGATCGACAACTCGATGCACTCCTGAAGGAAGAAATGATGCGAACTGATGAACAAGCGCCTTCCATTGTTGAAAGTCGTCTCTCTGGATGGTGGGCATACAAACTTGGGCTTTCTACACCCCGTATTTGGTTGGAAGTCGACGATATTGAACGAGCTAAGCGCGTTCAAGCGCGAGAAGGAGGAGATTTGAATTCCATTGTTGAAGCAAACAAACAACGCTCGAAAGTTGATGAGCAACGATTCGATGAATTGTATGGTTTGCTTCCTCAACAAACAGAACCGTACACCCACATCATCAATGCCTCTGACCTAAACCCTCAAGAAGTGCTGGCCTCGGTTCTTGACATATTGGAGGAATAATAATGAGTTCTGCAACTATGATATTAGATGAAAAAGCTTCAACTGATGAGGCTCTAGGAACCTATCCTGATCAAAAAACCATCGAGCAGCGTCTCGAAGGGGGATTCTTTCTCCTCGACAAAGGAGCAGGTCCTACCTCTCACCAAGTCTCCGCATGGGTTCGTGATCTACTCGGATTAACACGTCTGGGTCATGGAGGAACCCTCGATCCATTCGCAACAGGTGTACTTCCACTCATGGCAGGTAAGTCCATGCGCTTAACAAAACAGATTCTTGAGCATGATAAGACCTATATCGCAATCTTCCAAATGAAGACTCCAGTCGATGAAGATCGTATGGATGATGTCATTCAACAACTGACAGGACGGATTTACAACGTACCTCCGGAAGTTTCAGCAGTTCGTGTTCAAGTTCGAACACGAAGAATCCATGAGTTCACAGTTCTCGACCGTAATGAAAAGCATATTGTTACCCGTATTCGATGTGAAGCTGGAACCTATATTCGGACAATGGCTAAAGACATGGGCTTGTTATTGGATCAACCAATCACATTGAGAGAACTTCGAAGAGAAGATTCAGGAAACTTTGACCTCAAAGACTGTGTCCAACTCCACGATATTGCTGATGCAGTTTGGTTGTGGAAGGAATGCAATGAACCAGAAGCACTCTCAAGAATGCTCCATCCTATTGAAAAGTTGATGACCCATCTGCCAAGAATCATTGTCAAAGACAGTGCTGTTGCGGCATTAGCGCATGGTGCTCCATTGCTTCGACCCGGATTAGTATCGATTCCAAGTGATCTTTCAGTTGGACAAAATGTCCTTGTAACAAGCATCAAAGGCGAAGCAGTCTGCTTCGTTAAAGTTAATTTCAACAGTAAGGATATCTCAACTATGGAAAAGGGCGAAATTGCACGACCATCAGCGGTATTAATCGGAGATAATGTCTATCCCCGACGCTGGTGATTCAAGCTTCGTAGTACTCTTCGTAGATGTATTCTTCTGTTTCTATTCGTATTTTTAATTCTGACATGTCCCCACACCCATTCCATCAGTCAAACTGAACGACCCCCACAGTCTTGGAATAATCGCCCCTTTGGCATCTCCATTATGAAGATTCACGTGTATTTTGGGATTATCCGACAAGCGGATATTGGTTTCAATTGAGGTCTGACGTAGTAATAATCAGTCTTGAAATAGAATAAAAGTTCGATCTAAGGGAAAGAAATTGGTTCATCACCATCTTGCCATTGTTTATGTTTAATCATGCATGCTTTGAACAAATCACTCTCAAGGATCCCTTCGAGCCACTTGAGAAGCTGTGGTAAAGGAAGTTGGTCGAACCATGCTCGATCTGTATTTGCAAATTGTCGAACAAATGGCGAAAGAGCGAGGTCTGCTAAACTGATTGTATCTCCACAGAGGTATGCTTGCTTGGACAATCGCTCATCATACGTCTTTAGAATCGATACTGCATGTTCTCTGTGTTCCTCGGAAGAGAGGACATTCTCGTAACGATTGTTGTACTTGTATCGATCCAGATGATATTTGAAGTCTCCATCATTGACATCGATAAGATCTTTCCAATCACCAACAAGCCAGGCTTCACTTAAACTCCAGAGCATAATGTCGAGACTCTCTTCGATAACGGTTCCATCTGGTAAGAGAAGAACAGGTACAGTTCCCTTTGGAGATATATCCATCATGTGTTCAGGACGATCTCGAAGGATGACTTCTCGAAGTTCAACTTCCACATCGGATTCAAGTAAGGACATTCTTGCTCGCATTGCGTAAGGGCATCGACGGAAACTGTAGAGTATCGGATTCGACATTTCATCACTCATACTTTCGTATCTTAGCTGGAGCAAAGAAAGTGAATCCACCGATGATAGCGGCAAGCACAAGGATGCTGATGATCCAAATGGTTGTAGTCGACATACCTTCATCTGTACTTACATCATCGATAACAGTTGGTTCAATCAGTACGAGATTCACGGACCCCTCATTGTTGGTTTCGTCACCCTCATCAATGATTTCACCACCATCAACAATTGCTTCAATTCGAAGAAGTTGGCCTTCATATGGTACTTGGAATTCACATGTAGCAATTGACATTGCTCCTGGCTCAAGCGTTGTTATCGTTGCAATATCACCCACCATTCCATTTACAGTACAGCGAATCGTAACCATTTCAGCATTGATAAAGCCATCATTTGCCACATAAACTCGGGTTGTTACATAAGAGCCAAGTTCTACTTCAGTGAGTTCCACAAAGGTTCCATCAGCAGAACCTTCCCCTACAATAACGGATTCAATCCGTAAGTCAGGGAGGGAACGCACGTCCAAGTCCAATACTCTGTCAACACATGTTGTTTGATCACAAAGTGTCAATTCAACAGATGTATATCCAGGTGTTGGAGCTGTAATGAGGAGAGAACTGTTGATCAAATCGACTTCAACCCACGTCTTATTACTAGAGATTGTGAGATCTGCAGGTATTGTATCAACATCGGACCAGATGTAACTCAGTGGTGTAGCAACAGCATGTTCAACTCGAACTAATGAAGGGAATTCATTCAGTACAGGCGCATCATCGATTGAATCTACGATAATGTTGAACGATTCCACATGACTGTTCCCTGCTTCATCAGAAACGGTCAACAAAATCTGAGCAGAACCTGATTGTTCTGAAAGAAGAGATACTCGAACTTCACCTTGGTTCAGACTTACGTTGACCAAATCAGGTTGGGAGTTTTCAAATTCTACATTTAGCAGTGTTGGGTCTGTTCTGTCATCGGTACATCGAGTCAGCAATGGAACGAATATTCCACCACCATCTTCTGAAAGTTGCTGATCTCCAACAAGTTGGCATACTGGGTCTTCATCATAGAAAATATCGTATCCACCACTCACATCTATAGAATTCACTTCCAATGCAGTTGTACTCGCACTACCATCTGAATCCCATGTAAACCAAGTTTTGACCATGATACTGAGTTCAGTTTGTCCAGGACTCATGTAAGCACCGATTGGAATCTCATGATTGAATAGACCGACTGATACCGGGAGATTTGCTACTGTCGTTCCACCTACAGATAGAGTCCATCTGGAATAGTTTCCATCAATTCCAGAACCATCTCCGTAGATTCTTCCTGCAATACTCAATGTCGGATCATTAACATCGACTCGAACTGAAGTGACGCAGGATGTATCAGTGAGCACACGCACCTTGAGATATTCAGTCATTGGCAAAGCATCCGTGTTATGCATTGCAAAATCAGAAAATGATTCACCATCAGCAGATGTTGCGTATTGAACGCTTACGTTTCCTTCAGTCCCAGATTCATTCACATCGAAGTGAATGCGTCCAAAATACTGCTCTGCTGGACGTTGAAGAGCTGCGCTTGTCCAAGAGCCAATGGTACTTGTATCGGTTGATTCCAAGCCACAGACGGAAAGCGACATGCCATTGTATTCACCTTGGCTCATATCGATTTCTTGAATGGGCATATCGTGCCCAGAAGCTGTTGAAATTGCTTGGGCCACCTCTCCACCGTACCATGCTGTTTCCATCGTCACTTCGATACCTATGGCATCTAATTCTAAACGAGCATCATCGGTCTGACCTACTGAAACATAATCCATAGTAAGGCCAATCGACGAGAGCATAGACCAAGACCAGTCATCGACAGAAGTTATGCTCAATCGATATGCAGAATTATTGATGTGATCAACTGCTCCGTTCGTATTGGACCATGTACGCATGAGATCAGTTCCATTGGACCAATCCATAGAAAGTCGAACGGAATCAATGCTCAATGAATCTGTAATCTTGAATGCTACGAGAACATCAACAGATGTTATGACATATTGAGTTGAAGCTGAAAAATCAAATCCATCAACACTCATGACAGGACCAGTTGACCAAGCAAACAATCCATCTGGAGAGCCGACTACGTTGTCTGATTCAGTCGGACTGTTCGTACCCCAATAGTCCATCGAGTCAAGATTCTGTGGACGCTGATGAACCATTGTAATTCGTTGGTCGGCGACCATAGTATCCGTGTATGTCGCTGGTTGAGAAGTAAAGGACGTCGTCGCCTGGAGCGACCAATCTGCTGGATTGCTGAGTTCCCCTTGCGGGAACAAATCATACTCTGCCGTTTCATGGACACTACGAGCACTCGCTGGATTGAGCGTAGGTACGAGGAGCACACCGAAAAACATCATACAGAGAAAGACGGAAGTTAACTTGGCTCGCATGGTTTGCACATTCAGCGGTAGCATTTCAATGAACGGGTTTCTCGATTGCCCGTAGGATTGTTGAAATACCTCGCTCATGACGGCTAATTCTCTATGGCTGTGGTGGTGTAGGGGTTAGCACGGCAGATTGTGGTTCTGCCAGCCCGGGTTCAATTCCCGGCCACGGCCCCATTTATTCTAATTCAGACGAGTCAATGACATGACCCATACGGCGAATTTTGGTTTGTAAGTAGTCTAGGTTTTCTTCACCGATACCGGCAATGAGTGGGACTTTCACGGCCACTTCAATTCCATGTTCCTCAAGTTGTTTGACTTTGTCAGGGTTGTTCGTAAGCAGTGCAACTGAATTGATACCAAGATCTGAAAGCATTGTAGCAGCAATTCCGTAATCTCTTCCATCTGCTGGATGTCCGAGCATTAAATTGGCGTCAAGAGTATCAGCACCTCGATCTTGGAGGTGATAGGCTTGAATCTTAGCGTGAAGACCTATGCCTCGTCCTTCTTGACGCAGATACAACAAACAGCCGTAGCCATTGGTTGCTATTGCAGATAATGCTGCATCCAATTGAGGACCACAGTCACAGCGCAATGATGTGAATGCGTCTCCTGTCAAACATTCTGAATGAACTCTGAGAAGAACAGGATCAGGTCCGTTCATCGACCCCATCATCAAGGCAACATGGTCAAGACCTGTTTTTTCTTCATGATGGACATGGATGTCAAACAGACCCCATTTTGTTGGTAATTTGGCTGAACTCGGAACATCGGACACCATTTACATCACCTCAATTAGAAATGTGAATTCACCTTGACTTTGTTGGACGTCTAGGATATGATGAGGTGTTCGTTCAATCATCATAGGAATATCATGGAGTGTTTCGGGGTCGCTAGCAAGCACCTCAAGAACAGAACCTTCAGCCATCGAAGAGAGTGCTTGCTTCGCTTCTGCAACAGGGACGGGGCAAAAGAAACCAAGCACATCAAGACGATGTGTGGCCTGCTTCTTTGGCTCATCCATACACAAGCCAATCGATTCACCTTTTCAACACATCCGCAGGGGAATATCCTGTCACACAACATGTTCAAGTGGAGCAGCCCCAAGCACCAACCGATGGCTGCTTCCGCCTCGACGAAACATAACGATGACATGAGTTGGTCCGAAGTTGGCCAACTTGGTCTTCAATATGGGAAGATACCATTAGCTTTACTTGCAGTTGAAGCACTCTATTGGTTCATTACGCAACCATCTGATACACTTGCCTTTATTCAGGTTACAGAAGCCTACATCTGGAACGAAGTGACACAACTGATGTTTGGTGAATCTGCTTCAGTGCTATCCGAACACAGCGGTTGGATGACTCGAATAGATTTCTATCATGAATCCTTTCCTGGACAATTCGATTCGGTCGGTCTTTACGTCTCAGATGAATGTGCTGGGATTCATGAGATGATCTTCGTTTCAACGCTCGTTTTGATGACAGACGGTGTTTCACAACGTCAACGATTCAAAGCGGTGGGAGTCATGTGTGCTATCGTATATGTCCTCAACATTGTTCGTCTCGTAGCCTTCTATCCAATCGCAGTAGACGGTTGCCTTGATAATCCAAATCAAGCTGATTGCTTGAACAATATGTGGGAATTTCACAATTTTGTGTACAAGTGGGGCTTCCTCATTGTTCTCTTACTCATGTGGCTTGTATGGTTCCGATATATTGGTGCAAGTTCACGCACACTCCTAGCTAGCCAAGAAAAGAAGGAGCAATGGAGAATCATTTTCAGAAGACGATGGTCCAAGTTGCACTATGGATTACTCGTTACTATGGTTCTGTTTTTCGTCATTTCATGGATGTGGATCAATGCCAACGCTGATGCTACTAATGCCAAAGAAGTGATTGATTATTGCGAGTTTAGCGAACTTACAACTGGAACCTGTATCGAAGCCCAAGCCAATTGGGACAATGCGATTCAAGGAGCCTGGTCTTTTGCAGTTCTGGGATTAGTTCTTGGAACAACTGGAATCTATGAGATTGAGCGAAAAGATGCTTCTGGAGAATGGCCAGAGCGTCCAACAAAGACAATGCAACCTACTCAAGCAATTGAAAGCAAATCTAAAGAAAAGCCGAAAGGCTCATGGAGAAGTCGTTCACATTCTTCAGAAGAAGAATGATCAAAGAACAGATGCTTGAACGATTGCATCACCCATCGGGTGAACGTTAAGCGCTTTCATAGCCAATCCAAGTTTGCTGCTGTGGATAGAAACGACTGTGGAATCTCCATCGTAACTAACATCACCAATAGCGAGAGAATCACAACGAATATGTTGTTCAAACCATGTTGCTATGGTTCGAGGTGAACCAAGTTCTTCCCGCGTTGAATGAATCCTAATCGAAACAAATCCGTACACGTCTGCAGTTTCACCGTAATCATCTTGCTTCTTGACTGGATCTCTGTCAACACCTTCTGGAAGATCAGGTGCTTCCGAATCAAGAATATGTAGATTGTAGGTGGCAATGATTTTGTTCATCTGAGGAGCATCATCCTTTGAGACAAGACTCCATGCTTCTCCATGACGGCCGATTCGACCAGTTCGTCCAATACGATGAATGAATGAATCAATATCCGAAGGTACGTCATAGTTGACCACGAGGGTAATTCCATCAATGTCAATACCACGAGCAGCTACATCTGTAGCGATAACGGTCTTTATTTCCCCTTTACGGAATGAATCGATAATACGCTCTCTTTGATTTTGATTCAAATCACCATGAAGACTTGCAACATCGAATCGATGCTTCTTCAAGCGTTGAACAGCTAAGTCAACCATACGCTTTGTGTTACAGAAGACAATGCTCTGGTCATCATCACCCATTCGAACGAGAAGACGTCCAAGGGCCCAGAGTTTGTTGGTACGGCCAATAGAAATGTTGAACAGATCGATTGGAGGGACATCCAACTCTTCTTGATTGGTCATAACGAATTCAGGTGTGTTCATGAACTCGTTTGCAGCGTCAAGAATCTCTTGAGGGAATGTTGCTGAGAAAAGCAAGGTTTGCTTTCGAGAAGTTGTTCTCTCAAGAATCCACATGATGTCAGGAAGGAATCCCATATCGAGCATGCGGTCTGCTTCATCAAGACAAAACATCTGAACCATTGAAAGATCGATGTGGCCTCGTTGGCTCATGTCCATAACACGTCCAGGAGTTCCAACGATGATGTCAACACCGTCATCGAGTCCACGTGCTTGCTTTTCAAGATCAGTACCACCATATACGGTCATAATCTTCAAACCGGAATTGCCTTGAAGTTGCGACATTTCTTCAGCAACTTGTTGTGCAAGTTCACGAGTTGGAGCTAAGAGGAGTGATTGAAGTGTTCCGCTTGCATCACATGATTCCAAGATCGGCAAACCAAAGGCTGCAGTCTTTCCAGAACCTGTTCTGGCTTGACCAATGACATCACGGCCACTTCTGGCTAATGGAATTGTGTCTCGCTGAACTTCGGTAAGGCATTCCCATCCCATTGCAGCAATCGCATCCATAAGATGCTCAGGTAGGTCGAGCGAATCGAATCTCGTTTTGGTAAACATGTTGCTCCTTCCGTTTCATTCAGTTCAGGCCACCGAAACGGAAGTGGCCCCCACTACACTTCAATAGTTCTCGCGCTCTTTCTTTTCTGCCTGGAGAATACCCAACCAGTACTTCTTTGCGTTGTCACGGTTGAGTGGTCGACGCATTTGTCGAACGTGCTCTAGGATGTATTGGCGAAATTTAAGAGCCTTGGTACGGTTCACTCCTTTTGGCGTGATTCCTTCCCAAAGTCTGTCGAATTGTAATTCTTTGTCGTCCATCATGTGATGACCTCGATGGCCAACCGACTCAACACCCCCTCATAACCATGTCGTTATGGGTCTTGAGACAAATCATCCTTTGATTCGAGTTGAGGAGGGAGATTTAAGGGTGCAGATTCCAAGCCAACAGCTTGTCCTTGTGCCTGGGCCACTTCCCGTTCCAATGCAGGAACGGGTAAGGCAGGAGCAAGGAAGGTGTTCTTCTGAGCCTCAGTACCTTCGATTGAAGCATCAAAGGTGTATTCATTGAGCATCTTCTTGAGTTCACCATCAGTTTCAGATTGAAGTAACTCGGTAGCAAGCAGTCGTAATTGATCTTCAACCAAGAGCATTGGAAGCATCTCAATACAAGATTTACGAACTTCAATGTTCTTGTGTCGAGTACCGTTCATAATCAGTGTTCGAGCCCGTGAATCATCTGTATCCATAGAACGAATAGCCCTCAGCGCATTGTTACGAACTTTCGCATCAGCGTCGAGAATGGCTCGCTCAGTGAGCATTATCGCAATACGAGGTTCCTTCTTCGAAAGGGAAGCAAGAGTTCCTGAAGCATTTCTCCGAACATCGGCGTCTGCATCGTTGAGGGCCCAAGAAATCAAATCCCAACCCATGGCTCCGGCTCTTTGTACAATATTTCTCAACAACTTTGAGGCCTTTCTCCGTAACATTACATCTTCGACAAGAAGCAGCTCATCTATGTGATCACATGCAACTTCAGGCCATGTTTCAGTAAGACCTTTCAGACCTCTCCATGCAGGTTCGTTTCGAACCTTAAGTGGTGAGCGAAGTTCCTGCGCCAGGGAACTATCAATTCCAGAAGGGAATGTCGGTGCAGAATCTTCAAGACATTGACTCGCTGCTTTACGAACAGTTTCGTCATCGTCATCAAGGAGAACTGAAAGCCAATCGAATAGTTCATCAGAACGTTGCTCACCAACAATTGGAAGAACTTCGAGTGCTGCAATTCGAATGCTTGGTTCATCTGATTCTAATGCTTTG
>TARA_B110000467_G_scaffold144190_1_pt1 | contig 11490 bp, 7 predicted proteins | sample TARA_B110000467 | Tara Oceans TARA_B110000467 (sample SAMEA4398341) | marine metagenome | biome: Polar Biome; feature: [MES] marine water layer (ENVO:01000295) within the mesopelagic zone...; material: water (ENVO:00002006), including particulate matter (ENVO:01000060) such as...... | reverse complement strand
TATTATTGATTGGAGCATTAGTAGTTTCTTCATTTGCGTTTGACGTAAATGCAGCAGATGCATCTGACGTAGAATCAGTAACAATTATCGGGTCTAAAGATGACGTTAAGGATTTAGCAGGCTCTGGTGCTGTTATATCTAATGAAGACCTTCAAAAAGCAATGGATACAGATATTGCAAAGATTTTATCTGCTGTTCCAGGCATGTTCATGAGAACAGAAGAAGGTTATGGACTTAGACCAAATATTTCAATTAGAGGAACAGCTATAGAGAGATCTGGAAAAGTAACAATTATGGAAGATGGTGTTCTGGTAGCTCCTTCCCCATATACTTCTTCTGCAGCTTACTACTTTCCAACAACTGGAAGAATACATTCTGTAGAAGTCCTAAAAGGACCAGCTGCAGTTTCACAAGGGCCACAGACAATTGGTGGTGCAATCAACTTAATAAGTACTCCAATTCCTGAAGTTAATTCAGGTAAATTTGTTCAAGAACTTGGACAAAACGGAATGTCTAGAACTCATGCATATTATGGAGCTACACAAGGTGCATTTGGTGCTTTAGTGGAAGTTCATGAACATTCTAGTGATGGTTTCGATAAAATTGCTCATGTTGGTGGAGATACAGGTTTTGATAAATCTGACTTAATGCTTAAAGCAAGATATGAGTCTGGAAATCACTCTTTAACATTCAAAATGGTTGATATAGATGAAACTTCAAATCAATCTTATGTAGGCCTTTCTCAATCAAGTTTTATGTCAAATGCTAGATTAAGATATATGGCTACAGCGTATGACAAAATGATGAATGATGGTGAGCAAACTTCATTAACTTATGTTGGTGATTTTGATAATTTCGATGTTGTATTTACTTCATGGAGTAATGATTACCATAGAGATTGGTTCAAAGTTAGTGACTTTAATAATGATTCAGAGCATGGCCAAAGAGATGATATCAATGAGTTAATTAGTGATGCTAATAATGGTAGTGCTAATGCACAAGCTATCCTCGATGGTGAACTTGCAGTTGAAATCGAATATAAACATAACAACAGATATTACACAAATGAAGGGTATCAGTTTAATGTATCTACAGATATTGGTATTCATGCCTTAACTGTAGGTTACAGAGATATGGAAGATTCAGAAAGTAGAGTTCAAGCATACGAATATGCTGATCAATCTGCAAAATCACTTTCAGCACTATATGGGTATAGAGGACTAGGTGGAAGTAATAATAGATTAAGAGAGTCTAGTGCAACATCATACTATCTAGAAGATACTATGGATTTTGGTAAGCTTGCAGTCACAGTTGGCTACAGATCAGAGGATTATGATCAGCGTCACAGAAGATGGGAAGAAGGCGCAGGACCAAATCTAACTGCAGTAAGAGAAACTATTGTTAGAGATACATTCGCTGCGAATGATCATACAACTTCAAGTTTAGGAGCTACATACGAGCTTAATGAGAACATGGTATTAGTAGCTGGGTTCCATCAAGGTATGACTCCAATGTTTGGAGCTGATCCAGAAGAAGCTGATAACACTGAGTTTGGTGTCAGATATTCTGAAGGTTCAACTAATATAGAAGCTTTCTACTTTTCAAGTGAATACTCAAACTTAGCTGCTGAATGTACTCTTGTAAGTGGAGCATCTTGTGATGCAAATGAATCCGCTGTCTTTAGTGGTGGAGCTGCTGATGTTAGCGGTCTTGAATTTAACGGTTCATGGATATTTGAAGGCGACAACGGAGTAACTTATCCTATAGCAGTAACTTACACATCAACAGATTCTGAATTTTTAAATAGTTCAGATAGTGATTACTTTGGAACAGTTGCAGCAGGTGATAGCTTGCCATATATTCCTGATTCACAGATGTCTTTAGTTGCTGGTTTCATTACTGATAATGGACTTAGCGGCAATATGAGATTAGTAAGTGTTGGAAGCTCTTGTTCGCTAGCAGCTTGTGGAACTTATAATCAAATCGAAGAGCATAGTTATGTAGATCTAAATCTAAGAAAAGCAGTCACAGAAACAGTGAATGTATATATGATTATGGAAAATGTTTTTGATAGTGAAGATATTATTTCAAGAGCACCTTCAGAAGGCGCAAGATCACAGAAGCCAGCAACTTTGAAAGTTGGTTTTTCAATGAATTTCTAATTTAACTTAGATCTTAAAAAGGTGAGTAGAAATACTCACCTTTTTTTTTGAAAATACCTGATGTTTATGAATGAGGGTATGCAAATTCAATAGTAATAAAGTACAATTACGTTCCATAGTGGGGCTATAGCTCAGCTGGGAGAGCACCTGCTTTGCAAGCAGGGGGTCCGCGGTTCGATCCCGCGTAGCTCCACCATTTTTTATAATAAACATATATATATTTCATATGTTTATTTATGTTCTTTTTTTGTTATATTTATAATATTAAAAATTTATATAGTGTTTGTTCGTAGGAGGAAAACCACAAATGAGTAATGAAAGCGAAGGTAAATGTCCGGTAATGCATGGGGCTGCAACTACAAATAATAGTGCAAGCAGCACGTCAGTTCGTGATTGGTGGCCAAATAATCTAAACCTCAATATTCTTCATCAACATGATAGTAAATCAAATCCTATGGAAGAAGAGTTTGATTACCAAGAAGAATTCTCAAAAATAGATTACGACGGATTAAAAAAAGATTTAAACGCATTAATGACAGATTCACAAGATTGGTGGCCAGCTGATTATGGGCATTATGGTCCTTTTTTTATAAGAATGACCTGGCACGCAGCTGGAACTTATAGAAGTACAGATGGAAGAGGTGGCGGTGGAACAGGTGCTCAACGATTTGCACCTCTAAATAGTTGGCCTGACAATGGGAATTTAGATAAAGCAAGAAGGCTGCTTTGGCCAATTAAACAAAAATACGGTAAGCAAATTAGCTGGGCGGATCTATTAATTCTTGCTGGTAATGTGGCTATAGAATCTATGGGCGGTAAAACATTTGGTTTCAGTGGTGGTCGTCCGGATATATGGGCTCCTGAAGAAGATATTCATTGGGGACTAGAAAAAGAATGGCTTGAAAATAATAGATACGAAAGTAATGATGATAGAGAGTCGTTAGATATGCCGTTAGGCGCTGTTCAAATGGGTTTAATTTATGTTAATCCACAGGGCCCTGATGGAAATCCAGACCCGCTTGCAAGTGCTCATGATGTTAGGACTACCTTTGGTAGAATGGCAATGAATGATTATGAGACTGTTGCACTAGTTGCCGGTGGGCATACTTTTGGAAAAGGTCATGGAGCTGGTCCAGATGATAACGTTGGTGTTGAACCAGAAGGTGGAGCTCTTGAAAAAATGGGATTAGGTTGGTTAAGTTCTTATGCATCAGGTAAGGGTAGGGATACTATTACTAGTGGATTTGAAGGGGCTTGGACTGCAAATCCTACTCAATGGGATAATGGTTATTTTGATTTATTGTTTGGTTATGAGTGGGAACTTGTTGATACTCCTGCAGGTGCTAAAGTTTGGCATGCTATAAATCCAAAAGATGAAGATTTAGCTCCAGATGCTGAAGATGCATCTGTAAAAGTACCAACAATGATGACAACAGCAGATATAGCGCTTCGCGAAGATCCTGAATACAAAAAAATCTCTAAGCATTTCCATGAAAACCCTGAAGAGTTTGCTGATGCTTTTGCAGAAGCTTGGTTTAAGTTGCTTCATAGAGATATGGGACCTAAAACAAGATATATGGGTCCTGAAGTTCCTGATGAGGAAAGAATATGGATGGATCCTGTTCCGTCTGGAAAAACAGACTATGACGTTGATTCAGTTTCTGTAAAAATAAAAGAAAGTGGCCTGACAATCCAAGAGATGGTTGAAACAGCTTGGGCAAGTGCCTCTACTTACCGAGCATCTGATATGAGAGGTGGTGCAAATGGATCGCGAATCAGATTAGAGCCTCAGAAAGATTGGGAAGTTAATAAGCCAGAACAGCTTCAAAAAGTTTTGAGTGTTTATGAAAATATATCTGATGAAACAGGTGCATCAATTGCAGATGTAATAGTTTTAGCTGGTAATGTTGGAATTGAAATGGCAACTGGATCTAAGGTTCCGTTTATGCCGGGAAGAGGCGATGCTTCTCAAGATCAAACCGATGCAGATTCATTTGCTGTTCTAGAACCTCACTCTGACGGATTTAGAAATTTCCATAAGTCAGGTATCAATGTTTCACCTGAAGAAATGATGTTGGATAAAGCACAATTATTAGGCCTTACAGCTCCTGAAATGACTGTATTGCTTGGTGGAATGAGATCTTTAGGAATTAGTTCTAATGGTTATGGCGTATATACAGATAATGTAAATACTTTAACTAATGATCATTTTAGTACTCTATTAGACATGTCAGTAGAATGGAAACCAAATGGAACTGGTAACTCATACGAAGGCTTTGATAGAGTTTCAGGAGAAAGTATTAGAACTGCATCACGAGCAGATCTTGTTTTTGGATCTAACTCGCAATTAAGAGCTTTGGCTGAGGTTTATGCCTCACATGATGCTAAAGATAAATTTACAAATGACTTTATATCTTCTTGGAACAAAGTCATGAATGCAGATCGCTTCGATACTTAAGAAATTTAAATTTGGGTGATTTAGAATCACCCAAATATTTATCTTTATTTCTCAAATCAGATAATACGACTATAATCCTCATACTATGGACAGAGAGTTATGGAAAGAAATACAACATGAGATACATCTTAGAGTTGATGCCGAGCCTTCTCTTGGGTCTTTTTTATATTCTCTAATACTATCTCAAAGAGATCTGCTTGCAGCGGTAGCTTCGATTCTTGCATCTAAATTACACAGCGACGCATTGTCAGCTATGGATATTAAGAAATTTATACTAGATGTATATAGAGATTGTGATGATATTGAGCTATCACTAGAAGCAGACTTAAGATTTTTTAAAGCTAATGACCCAGCTTGTAATTATATTTCTACGCCCTTACTTTTTTACAAAGGATTCTTAGGCTTAGCAACATATCGTGCAGCTAATTGTTTATGGGAAAACGATAGACATACTATGGCTTTATTTCTTCAAAATAGAGCATCAGAAGTTTTTGGAGTTGATATCCATCCAGCTGCAAAGATTGCTGGAGGTGTAATGATTGATCACGCTACTGGAGTTGTTATAGGTGAAACAACTGAGATTGAAACTCAGGTATCAATATTTCAGGGAGTAACTCTTGGTGGTAAAGGTTATGAATCTGGAAAACGACATCCTAATATCTCAAAAGGTGCTTCAATCTATGCTGCAAGCACAATCCTTGGAAACATAACAATTGGAGAAGGGGCTGTAGTAGCTGCAGGAAGTTTAGTTTTAAAGGATGTAGCTAATAATACTACCGTTGCAGGCGTTCCTGCAAAAGAGACATCTGGTTAGATTTATAGGACTCTTCTGTCTTTAAGCGGCATTAAATTTTTGTATCCTTGATACAGATACAACATGCCAACCACAAATATATTTACAAAAAACTGGCTCATCAATAACTGAGTTGGAAGTAAGGTACTGTTCAAAATTCCAAAAAATTCAATACCAAAAATTCCTAAAATAGAAAAGCCGACAATTACAGCATACATATAACGTTTACCTTGTAGTAATGTTGCAGTAAGAGAGCTTAGAAGAGTGATAGAAACAGCAAATGCTATTATCTCATTATAAGAAAACTGAGCAAGGAAAAACAGAACTGAGCCTGAGACTATTATAGTGAAAAGCATTTGGAAGAAAGAAAATACTTTGATATCTGAAGTTATGATCGGATCATATTTTATATAGAATTCTTTTGGATCTTTTTCCTCAATACAATCTTCAGGTCTCCAGTATGTTCTTGAGTACCATATTTTAATTTTATCACTAAGCTTTTTAGTCTTAATAGTATCTTTAATCATGTTTGTATAAACTTGAGTATTAGCCCATATAGGATTAAAACTTTTTAAGGCACTCACTGTTCCATAAACAGGAGTAACGTCTTCAAGTCTTGCAGTATAAGTGCCAAACATTCGATCCCAAATAATAAAAACACCACCATAATTGGCATCTATGTACTCTTTATTTTTAGCGTGATGTATACCGTGATTCATAGGCGTAATAAAAATCTTTTCTAAGAACCCTAAATGGCCTATATGTTCTGTATGAACCCAAAATTGATAGACCAGATTAATACCAGCAACAGTTACAAAGACTTCTCCTGGAACTCCAAGAATTATCATTGGCATATAAAAAATCCATTTCCATAACCATCCAGTACTTGTCTGTCTTAATGCTGTTGCAAGATTATAATCTTCTCCATGATGGTGAACACTATGAGTTGCCCATAAAATTTTTATTTCATGATGCATCCTATGCATCCAATAATATGATAAATCATATAAAAGGAAGGCTATTATCCATGTAAGAGGATTCTTCATTGATAAAAGGCCAACGTTTAAATACTTGCCTATATAGACAAAAATAAGACTCTGAACTCCAAGATTCAACATAGTAGGGTATCTACTTATCATACCCAGTGAGATGCTAGTAAAGGTATCATTCAATCTGTACGTATCTTTACCTACGAACCTACCATAACAGTACTCGATAATTATCATTAGAAAAAAGACAGGCACAGCAAATGTGATAATTGACGACTTATCGGTAACAATAGCTGCAGTTTCTTCTAACATATAATTCTCCTGTAGAGATTTTAAGGATTAGCCTTTAAATAAGCAAGCGCGCCTAATGCATTAGCATATTCTCTTTTACTTTCATAAACACCATGAATTTTGGCTAAGTTGAGTCTTTTATCAATTCCATCTTTGACTGATTGAAGTAAAGACATTCTTCCAACGAAATATACTTTATCAACTCCAATGAGAAGGGCATTTAAATATGAAATTGTACCAATAACTTCACCAACCATATTTGATATAGACGCAGCAATATCTTTATCTGATTGATTTGTTATTTGCGCAGCTTTAGAAAAATTTGAAGCAGTTATTTCTGGATGTAAGGCTCCAATATCATTCACAACCTCTCCAATTAAGGCATCGAGATTGTTTCTGTTGCCTTGAATAGCCAAATTATCAATCTCTTCAGCAGAATTATTCTTTATTATTAAATTAGATAATCCTTTAAGAGTCCCGCCACCAACAGATATCCCGCCCAGATGATTAAATTGTTCATTAAAGAAGGCTACACAAGCTGTTCCAGTTCCTGCGCTAGTGACTAAAAAAGATTCATCTTTAATTCCATAAATTTCTCGCGCCCCAAGCCCAATGGCCTGAACTTCATTTACTTTAATAAGAGGTATTTCTTTGAAATAATCATCAAGATCACTAGATTTACCGCCAGTCACTGCTATCTTTTTAACTTCATTTATTTTTACATCAATATAGTTAAATATATTTATTATAAAGTCTTCGTTTATTTCTTCAGAAGGTAATGAAAAGAATTGATTTTTACTCTCTTTGCATACAATTATGTCAGTATTAGTAATTCCAAAATCAATAGCTACAAGCATAGTTGTTTACAAAGCGTAATCACTCTCAAAGTGTTGATTCTGAATATTTTTCAGGCCACATCATTGGTACTTGTTGCTGAGGATTAAAAACATTTGGACCTAATGCTGGAAATGCCTCCGAGGCTGCATTTATTTCTTCCTGTTTTAAATACTCACTAGGAACCAGTTTTAATACATCAAGGCCTCGAGTGATTTCTGTGCCATAAATATACCCATCATAATAATAGGCCGACCAATAACCACCAGTAATAAGAATATCTTTATCTATGGGACCTCTATCAAAATATGCTATTTCTTTGGGGTTTGTAGAATCCGTAAAGTCCATTACTGATATGCCACCTTGATACCAGGCTTGAACAAAAATATCTCTTCCTGGTATTGGAATTATTGAGCCGTTATGCGCAACACAATTTTCAGTTTCAACTTGTGGTGCAGGCATTTTATAGTGGCTCCTAAACTCAAGTTTATTGTCTACGATGTCATAAATGGCATCAGCACCCCAATCCAAAGGATCCCATGCTCTACATCTTGCTCGACCTCCGCCACCCCATTCATCGGTAAATATTATTTTAGTGCCATCGTTATTGAATGTAGCTGAATGCCAATAAGCAAATCCAACATCAGTAACAACATCTAATCTTTGTGGATTATACGGATCAGTTATATCAAAAAGAATTCCATTTCCTGAACAAGCTCCCGCAGCAATATTTGCTGAAGGAAATACCGTAATGTCATGACATTGATCAGTCCTTTTTGTATCTTGCGTATCATCTCCGTGATCTCCTCCATCCCATAAACCACCAAGGGCACCAGTTTCAGGATCAGCAAATACAGTTGGACTGCTAACTATTCTAGATTTAGATGGATCAGATATAGGAATTTCAATAATATCAATTCTAAACAAAGCAGTTCTATTATCTCCTGGAACATTACCAATACATTGCTCCATTTCCTCTTCATCTCTAACACTTGATGTCCCAGAGTTGTATACGATTACTTTTCCGTCTTTTGTAGGACCTGATATTACAGAGTGAGTATGCGAACCTCTGCAAGTTTGAACGGCACCTACTTGTCTAGGATTTTCAAGATCTGCGATATCAAAAATTCTTATACCTCTAAATCTCTCAGAACTTGCATCTCTTCCAACTCCATCGGAGCCGCAGTCAATTCTGCTTCGAACTTGCTCAACAGACATTATTAATAAATCACCAACAATTGAAACGTCACCCTGTCCACCAGGACAGACTATTGATGAAATGAGATTTGGAATTCCATCATCTTCGATTCTGTACATGTTAAAACCATGATAATTACCAGCAACTAGAAGATCGTCTCTAAATGCCATATCAGTATTAGCAAAACTAAGAATAGGAGATCTGAGTGATTTGGATTTCTCTAATGTTGTTTGCTCTTTATCTTCGTCAACATCTTTTGTTGGATCTTCTATCCCTTTCGAGCCAGGATTTTCTGGATCAAAAAATCCAGTAGGTTTCTTTAACGATGCTACTAATTCAAGATTTAATATTGCTTCGTCTGCAAAAAATAAACCAGCTGATAAACCAGATCTTGGATCATCAGATAAATTTACGGCTATAGCATTCATTCTCTCAATTTCGACGCCTTGATCGTTAATTAGGTCTGAAACAAATTCACTTAATAATGGATCATATGCCGATCCTGGATATTTTTTTAATTCTTCAACCATCTCTAAAGCACCATCATGATGGGATATCATTAATTGAAGGAATAATCTGTCAAAATCAGTACTTTCTGAATTTTCAAGATCATTGAGTTGCTTAGGAGTAGCCATACCTGCCATTTCCATATGCATATGATGATCATGAGACATATTAGGTTTTATTTCTTCACGAGATTGAAGCCAGCTTTCCATAAAATTTATTTCGTCTTCTTGAGAAACATCAATTCTGTTAGCTAAATCAACGATTATTTCATTATTTGTTCTTTTATTAGCAAGTTTAGACATAAGAATGGCTTGTTGGTGATGAACAATCATTCCTTCAAGAAACTTTACATCTGCTTCAACATATTTTGCACCAGCTATATTAGCTGCAATATTTGGGTCAAGTATTTTAGACATTTCTCCTGGAGCACCTGGTTGAATAATTGGAGCAACATTAGAATTGTTATCTGCGATAACAACTTGTATAGAAAATAAAGCAAATATAGATAAGAAAATATATTTATGTGTCATGTTTTTCATCTTCATCCACTTCTTTTGATTGTCCTTCAATAATATTTTTTTTTGAAGGTTGATTTCCAAACCTATTTATCCTGTTATTCCTATTAGTTTGTTTTTTTGAAGCTTTTATTTTCCCTAAGTTAAAGAAAACAAAAAGAGACAAGACGGCAAGACCACCAAAAATTATTGAATTCATTATCTACTTCTGATTTTTGATAATAGACGAAGTATTTCTAAGTAAAGCCAAATTAATGTAACCATTAATGAGAAGGCTCCATACCACTCCATATACTTAGGTAAACCCTTTTCGGCACCATCTTCAATAAAATCAAAATCTAAAACTAGAGATAAAGAGGCAATACAAACTATAAATAAGGACAAGCCAATACTCATTAAAGAACTATTAGTAGGCGATAAAAGACTGATACCAGATCCAAAGAAGCTCATTATAAAACTCACTAAATAAAGTATTAATATGCCCCCCATACCTGCGAAAATCATAAGTTTAAAGTTCTCAGTAGGCTGAATTAAGCCACTTTTATAACAAACTAATAAAGATGCAAGAATACCAAATGTAAGACCTATTGCCTGGATAGCGATACCATCAAATTGATTTTCGTACATTAAAGTTATGCCACCAAGAGCTATTCCTTGAGCTAACGCATACAAAGGTGCTGTTGATCCTGCCTTTTCTTTACTTCTAAATATAGTAACCATTGCAAGAATAAAACCTACTATTGCAGCTGGTAGAACAAGTGATGGTATATTCCATCCAATTGCAGCTCCTGCAAAGCAAAGACCTAAAAGTATTCCTGTTTTATTAACAGTTCCATCAAGTGTCATTCTTTCGCTTAAAGGGAGGCTCTCTGAGTTACCTTCAAAACCTCTAGTGAAAGCTGGATTGGCTGATCTGCCAAAAGTATTTAATGCTGAATGTTTAGACATGTTATTTTTTCTCCATAATAAGAGGTTATATTAGATAGGTATGGTCATAAAGACAAATTTAAAGAGGAGTTAAAGGTTTTCAATCCACTTTCTAATCAACTCAGTACCTTCTTTATGTTCCAAGGCTCTCCCAGATTCTGGCATCATTATTCCAGGATCAAGAGAGTGCATTCTATAAACAAGTATTGAGCTATCTGGTTCACCTGGAACAATCGAATATTTTAAATTATTACTAGCTCTTCCAGCTGCAATCGGCTTTTTATAAAAACCTAAGTGTATTTCTCTGTTTTCTGCAAAATCTAAATAAAGACCAGTAGTATCTGCTGAGCCACCTTTGATATGACAATGCCCACAATTAATATCTAAGTAGGATCTTGCTCTGCTATTCATTGAAGCTAGTGTGTTGGTCCAATCAGTCATAGCCTTTACTTTTATATCCTTTTTAACCCAACCTTGTTTATGCCATTTATCCAATTGATTCATGACCCCATCTTCATAGGAAAATTCTTTATCCAAGTTTCTAGGCTTGGGTCCTATAGGTCTAATACTTTTATTTAATTGATGACATTCCTTGCATTGGTTGATATTGGGGACTCTGTATCTAACATCTTGAATATCACCCTCATTATTTACAAATTGTGTTGTTATGGTTTTACCTGCGACGCTTAAAAATGCATCGCTTTGTTCTTCGTTCCAAATATAGCTAACATTTTTCCACTCGTCATTTTTCTTAATCAAAAGCCTTGTCTCAAGTAATTGTTTATTTAAGTTTGATTTCTCATGGTTATTTAAATA
>TARA_B110000467_G_scaffold78141_1_pt1 | contig 11516 bp, 8 predicted proteins | sample TARA_B110000467 | Tara Oceans TARA_B110000467 (sample SAMEA4398341) | marine metagenome | biome: Polar Biome; feature: [MES] marine water layer (ENVO:01000295) within the mesopelagic zone...; material: water (ENVO:00002006), including particulate matter (ENVO:01000060) such as...... | reverse complement strand
CAACATATTTCCCTCGTTTTGGGGTATTACCCTCGTTTATATTAGGGATAAGCAATAAGTAGTTTGATTTACGATTATCTTCACCATTCTCACTAATAAAACCATTTTCTATTGTTGAAGTTAATTTATTTTCTAAGCTATTTAATTGCTCAATATCTCTAAAATGTTCACTTTCATTATAAAAAATTCCTTTTCCTTGAATATTACGGAAGGTATAACCGATTCCCAATTTTGAAGCTGGGAATTTGTGCATACCAAGAGAGTAACTAATGCCTATAGGTTTTTTATCTCTCAATTGAACATAACAACCGACACCGACATACGACAGCTCTCTCATAAATGAAGGCAAATCCAAACATTCAAACTTACTTAACGTCCTATCAATTGAATTTCGTATCGACTGCTTTATTGTTTTTTTATTGCCGTTGCTTATTGATTTACCCGTGCCGTCTATGTATGGATTATGATCATGGGCTAAATTAAAAGTTTCCTCTAAAGACTGCCTTATTAATGCTGACTTCTCAAAACTCTGATTCAAAACTAGCCGTTTAAATGGGGGGAATATATTGATAGCACTAGCAACGATATGAACATGATGGCATTTACTATCCGTGTGTAAAACTGATACCCAATGATGATTAATAAATCCCATCTTTTTCATATATTCTGAAACAAGCTTTTGCCATTCTCCTTTTGTTAATCTCTCTCCTTTTTTCAAGGAAATAACGATGTGTTCCAAAGGTTTTTGTGTTCTTATGTTTTTATTTTCTAAATCATAAAACTCATTAATAAAATGAGATAAGTCCAGATCATCCCCAAAAGTTTTAATGACTTTACCTTTAAATAATTTGTACATCGGATCAGGGAAGGATAACGATTCACTGCTACCGATATAGTGAATTGAGCTTTTAGTTAAACTTTCATTTTTTTCTACATCATCCCCCTTTGATTTTCCAAAGATATAGTTAATCAATCGCGCAGCATTTCCTCGGCTTGATTTCGATTTCGTAGGTAAATATTGGATGATCATTTAGCTACCCTCATTCTTTTCACATGAGAAAGTTCAGCCAATTCTTTTTCTGATAAAACGGCAAATGCTAAAGACTGTATGACATTTTTATTATTGAAATTGCCTTGATAGAATTTACACCAGATTGAAGAAATTGAATTTATTCTTTTAATGACAACTAATGCATCATTTATAAATTTAATACTTCCTTCGCTGTTATTTGCCATAGAAGAAGCTGGTAAATTTTCTATTGCAGAAACAAGGCGATTAAGCACATTTATATTTTCACTTAATTCAATAGCTACCTTCTTATTTACAGGAGGAATAGAGATAGAAGATTGAATTTGCGAATGCAAATTGGAAAGTAAATTACTTCGTACAAAATGACTATACATCTCGTAACTAGATAGAAAGAAAAGCTCATCTAGTTTTGCTTTTTCAGAAAGGGTTAAATATGTTGAAACGCGTAATAAGCGTTTGCTCTTTTTGGGGACTATATTTTTTTTAGTCATAATCAATTACCTAGATTACGACAAGAACTGAAATTATTTCCTAAATTTTTTCATTTATCCATAAGATCTTGTCTTATGTTTTTCTAAAAGTAAGAAGCGTGAGCTTCTTACTACCGTTAAATAACACTCAACCATTTATGGTTGAAGGTTAGATTGACATACCCTGCTTCAAAGTTTTTTGAGTATATTTTAAAAATAACACAACACTGTACAAATGTACAGCTATTTATTTATGAAGGCGTAAACATATTACTGACGCCTTTATACATTCTTTAATAATATAATCCATAAACGTAAACTTTGTTCACGGTAGCTATAAAGGCATGAGGATGTTCCCCCTGTTAATTGGATTTATATGCCTCCTGAGCTAAAGCCTCTATATGCTTGTCGAGAGCTTTATTGAATTTTGTAATACCATAGTATTTTTGTATAAACCTAAATACTATGAAAAAAAATGCTGCATACCCAGCAATGAGAACGTCTCTAGTCACAATATTTAGCACCCCCCAAATAACGCCTGCTATCAATAAAGACTTACCCGTCATAACATAAGCTCTTAGAGAGTTATTGAGTTCCTGAGCTTTAGTTATAAGCCAATGTTCCTTAGAGTTATGGTTTACTAAAGCCAATTTGTAACCAGAATCTTTACCTTTTAAGCCACCTGAAATTAAGGTTATTCTTTGGCCTTCTCGAATAGGGATATCTTGATCATATAACTGAACACTTTTCTCTTTACCATCGTCTGTTTTTATCCAAAACTCTTGATTTATAGATGTGGAGGAACGCACCGTTGGAGCGCTAACATGTCCTCCACTTTTTCCAACATATCCTCCTCCTCCACTTGATGACACGTGAGTTTCAGAAAATTTATTTTGGCTAAGCACCTCTCCCGTAATGCTCCAAAACTTAATGCCTTTTCCTTTATTTTGAAAATCTTTCATGCAAATATTCCTAAATTAATTAATGCTAAACAGTATAATGATAAAATTATTAGCTTCTCTTGGTTTTATTTTTTAAATGTCAGACTCACATCTAATTGAGTACTTATCTCATTAGTAAATAATTAGTTCTAAAGAGACAACTTTCCAGCCACGAAGAAACATCTGATAACCACAATAAAAATAAAATTATTTAATTGTCCAATAAAATAATGTTACCTTAACTCTTTCATTGCGAATCATTTCGAGGGCTAAAAGCTAACATGTTGTATGAAATTTTTGTAAAAGCTATTTCCCTTTCTAAAGATGAACAGAAACATTATCTCGTTGAGATACAACAAACCTACCCTGAACTATTCGATGAGTTACTGGAAATGCTCAATGATGATGAAGCAAGTAAAGAAATTGATACCCATTACTGGTCTTCGCTTATAGAGAATGAAAGCGCTGGTATCATCAATTCATCTCAAGACCTAACTGGCTCAGTCATTAGTTCATTCAAACTTACCGAACATATTGATAAAGGCGGTATGGGCAGTGTTTATAAAGCACAGCGTTGTGATGATCAATTTGAGCAAACAGTTGCTATTAAAATTATCCACAGTGAACTTGAACAAGTTATTGGTGAGCATGCTTTAATTCGTGAAGCTGGTTTTATGGCTAAGCTCACGCATCCTAATATCGGTAAAGTTTTTGATGCGGGTATAAGCGAAGAAGGGCATCACTTTATTGTCATGGAATATATCGATGGCTATAATATTACTGAAAAATTCGAAGATGAATCATTAAATCAAACGGAGAAACTTAAACTTTTTTGTGATTTATGTGATGCCGTGAATCATGCACATCAAATGCAAGTAATTCATGCCGATTTAAAACCCGCCAATATTTTAATCACGCAAGATAACCAAATAAAAATATTAGATTTTGGTATTTCTCGTATGTTTAATAGTCGCAGTAGTGATAGTTCTGCCGCATATACTTCTTATTTAAATGCCATGACAGCAAGTTATGCTAGCCCAGAATTGCTCGCTGGTGAAAGTCCTAATATGTATAGTGATATATATGCTTTGGGTAAGATATTTTCAGTTTTATTCATCCAACAAAAATCAAAGGAAACAGGTTATTTTGGCGAACTTGAAGCTATTGCCAAAAAAGCATCGGCAGATATATCTACACAGCGCTATCCATCTGTACTTGAACTAAAAAATGACATTACTTTGTTTATTAATAAACAAGTAGTAAAGGCTTTCCCTGCAAGTCTTTTATATAAAACTAAAAAACGCCTATTTAAAAGACACCCCATCACAACATTTTTAGTTGCTACGTTAATAATAAGCATAACTTCATTAACCACTAACTTGTTTATTCAACAACAATATTTAATAAAGTCTAATAAAGAATCAATTTTATTAACTGATACGTTCTCAAAGCTTTTTGAACTCACTGATAAAGACAAAACCAATGGTAAAAACTACACTGCCAATGATTTACTTAAAAATGCGATAGATATCGTTAATCAAGCAAATGATTTAACGCCTGATTCAACAGCAAAACTTAAACTTGCATTAGCTAGAAGTAACATGAGTATTGGGGAATACGAAAAAGCAGATGTATTGCTGCTGTCCATAATAAATGATGATAAAAACATACAAGATAAAGACATTATTTATAACGCTTCAAGTTCATTAGTAAGCCTGCTTATCATCCTTGAACAAACTATAAAAATAAAACCAAGACTCTCTAAGTTTGTCGATCAAAACTATATTGACGGTGAACTTGACCAGCGCTACTCTCTAGCACAATTGGAATTTTACATACAATATATTTTGGGGATTTATGTTATTGATTCAGAGTCAGTGCAATCGATATTTAAGTCACATAGAAAAAACACCATACACTTTATTCTTAATAATTATGGTGATGAACTAACAGAGTTAGACCGAGCAAAATATCTCTATGAATTAGGCCGAACTTTATACCACGACTTACCTTTTTTTTGGATGTATTCTTTTGAGCAAACTAAAGACAGTATTTTTGACAATAAAAATGCTGTTGATATTAATGAGGCGATAAGACTATTAAAGAAGTCACTTAGAATATACCGAAAGCATAATATAACTTACAAAGTGCGCTATCTCCAGAAGGACATAGCTAGGTATTATATTGAATTAGATAAATACAAGTTAGCGATTCCTTTTTTAGATGGAGCGGAGGTTATTTTAAAGAATAATAATTTTAACGCTATAACTCGAATGAAAGGTTATTTAGGGTTGTCTCAGTTAACTTATTACGATGAACCATTAAAAAGTATGCAACAAGGAAGTAAAGCGCTTGAGCTAGCACAGATTGAATCAAAAGAATTGAGTCCTATTTTTTTACTGTTTATAGCTGATATTGAGTTATTTTATAAATACAATAGTGGTGAATTATCACATACTACAGAGCAACTAAAAGAGTTGATAAACTATTATTTTAGTATTCCTGAAAATGAACGCACATTTATAGTAATAGATAAATTAAGCTTTATTATTAAAGAGTATTTGAATTATATCGATGCTCTCCCCCTTAAAGTAAAAGAAGTAATATACATACTACTCAATGACTTAGATAAAAAATCGTCACTAAATAATTTTAATGATGACCCTAGCTTACTTAAAGAAACTCAAAATATATTAAAAGGATTTTCAGATATTATAAGTGAAGATAATTATCTACAAGGACGAATTTTACAACTCAAAAAAATGATAAAACAATTTGATGGAAACTCTAGGTTAGATAACTTTAACTACAAATTAACTAAGGTTAGGCTCGCTTGGACATTAAGCCTTTCAGGTGACAATAAAGCTGCATTAGCTATCTTGGAAGAATTATCTGAATTTCCTTGGAATAAAAAAGAAGTACGCCAATCAACTATGAGATTGTCAGTGCTCTTAATGAAAGGCCACGTTTATGTAAAAGTAGATGAATTAGATAAAGCTATTATTCATTTAGCCGATGCGAAAAAAATATTAAGTAATATCGAGTTAAATCCTAACAACGCATGGCAAGGCCAACTATTGTTATTGCAGGGCGAAGTATTGCTAGCTAAAGGCGATATAAAAAGCGCTACTAAGTCATTAAAAAGCGCAAAGTCTGCCATTGAAAAACACTTTCCTGATGATGCTCTTGTAACTCTACATTTAAATGAGTTACTTAAAAAAATAAATAACAATAATCAATAATCAATAATCAATAATTTTTATTGTGGGTAATTAGCTTTTATTCGTAGATAGATATTTTTAACAAAACAAAGATAATAGTCGAGTTAATATACTTGGAATAATTAATGCTCTTAGAAAAAGTCAAATCACATAAAATGATTGCTACCAACCTACACGGTAGGGATTATTTTGTTGGCGATATTCATGGACAACGAACGCTACTAATCTCTCAGTTAAAAAATTTAGACTTTGATTTTTCAATTGACCGCCTTTTTTGTGCTGGCGATATTATTGATCGAGGTGAAGAATCTCAAGCTTGTCTTGATTTATTAATGCAACCTTGGTTTTTTTCAACTTTAGGAAACCATGAAGCATTACTTTTACAAGGTTTTGAAAATCCTAATCACTGGAAAACTTTGTTTAAATATGGAGGTCAGTGGTTAGAGCCATTATTAAATGATCCACAGTTATTGTTAAGGTTGGCTCAACTAGTTCGCATAAAAATGCCATTATCGTTCACTGTAGAGAGTGACTTAGGAAAAATAGGTGTAATACATGCTGATGCTCCTGCTGATTGGCGAGAGTTGGAAAGTTTAGAAATAAATAAACAAAGTCTTATTCCCTTTATTTGGTATAGAAGAAATTTAATAGAGCCTTCAGGAAGAACTATTAACAATATTGATGCGGTAGTTCATGGACATAACTCACTTGAAAGCCCTGTTGTTATCAATAACCAACTGTGGATTGATACCCTACAAAAAACAGGCTCACTAACTATATTAAAAGACTCTGAAGTTTTTGAATTAACTAAAGGTAAAGGTTAAATGGAAGAAAAATACGTTATTGAATTAATTAATGGTTGGCAAAAAGGTGAGACAAAAGCTACGCAGTTATTAATGAACTTCGCCTATTTAAAAATAAAAGAATACGCAAAAGTAAATCATGAAAATTTACCTGAAGATGCCAATACCGCTATTATTAGCATGTCATCTACTGATTTAGCGCACGATGCTTATATAAAGCTTTCAAAAGCTGAGTCCTTAATATCTATTGAAACACAGCGTCAGTTTTATAGTTATTTAAATTCTGCGGTGAGAAATACATTTATTGATCATTATCGAAAACAGGTAAAAACCAAGTCACGCAATCCTGAAAAAACACAGCTCAGTTCACCAAAGGCTTTAAACAAAGTAGATGAAAGTAATCATCAAAATACCGCCATTATTACTATGAGTAGTGAAATTGAAGAATTATCAAAACAATTCCCTCGCCAAGCTGAAACCTTAGAACTGCGTTATTTTGCTCAACGTAGTAATAAAGAAATAGCGAGATTACTGGATGTATCAGTTAGAACTATTGAAAATGATTTACGCTTCGCTAAAGCTTGGCTAAAAAAGAAATTAGCATAACAATTTTGTAGCCTGACATTTTTTAGCTTTATAAATTATTTTATTTGTGGTTTTTTTTAAAGTTTACGTAACTAATAGACTAGCCAATTAACTGATAACTTTAGATTATTGAAAATAATAATTTAATAGGATATTAAATGAAGCAACCATTAAATAAACTTCTTATCATTAGCTCATTAATACTTACCTTATCAGCTTGCGGTGGAGGTGATGAAGGTGAAGAGAGTTCAAATAACAATAGTAATTACGTGCCACCAAACACTTCAACAGTATCAGGCCAGTTCTATCATTCAACTGATACAGAAAAGTTCTTTTCAACAGAAGATTTTCCCTCTTATGAGCAGTATGGACAAAATGCTCGTCACTGTTACCAAAGTTATAACGACTATTACTTTGAATCTGAAAAAACTATGGTTTTTGGTAATCCAGATCTCCCTGAAAGTGACTTTAAACAAGCAGCAACATGGGTAGAGAATAATTTAGCCAGTGCATTAACATCGATGGGAATATCTGAGCAGGAGTTTTTCGATGCTAAAACCAGCATTCGACTTGGGAGGTTGAAGGAGATTAGAAACTGGTTATACCAAAAAGGTTACCCAAACTTCTCTTATCCAGCAGAGTTTGATAGCTGGACTAACCAACAACAAAATGATTGGGCAACAAAAACCACTAAAGACTTAACAACAGATGAAGTCGTTAATTTGACGCTGAATGATCCCTACACTCAATATAAAACAGAGAGTGACTATAAATTAGAAGACAAGATATATGTCTGTCTTCATGAGAATACTCAACCTTATGGTTGGGGAGAAGGCACAGCAATTGGCATTACCATAGGCGCTGAATCAATAGTTGTACCTGATGATATCAATAAACTGATTCAACATGAGTTAATTCACACTATTCAATATGCTATTTCCGCAGATTTTGACGGCTTTAAACTCCCTCGTTGGTTCAGTGAGGGTCAAGCTGTTTATTTAAGCGGTATGAGTGTAGCTAAAAAAGTGAATCATAGTGCATATGACCCAACTTCAGTTGTTTATTTTTCTGATGAGTATGGGGACTCTTCTTTAGCCTACGAGCATTATGGCTTAGCTTATCAATATATAAATGATGCAAATGGTCAGTCATCTATTTTAGCTATGATGCACGATTTGCAAACATTAACTCATGACTATTCAATACAATTAAATTCAGCCCTTAAAGAAAACCATAACTACGTTGAAATATTTAATGCACAAATAAAACAGCAAAATGGCAATTCCCTCACAGTAAGTGAATATCGAGATAACTATCATTCATTGATGACTACTTACGCCAATTAACATCTTATTAATCCCAAAATAAAACTAATCGACTTCGGAGAAGTTATGTCGAATTTAATAATAAAGAAAATAATGCTAACACTATGCTGTATCACCTTAACCGCATGCGGTGGAGGCGGTGGTGAATCGAAAACAACACCGCCCAAAGTAGTAACACCACCAGCAACCCTATCATTTTCATTAGGGGAAGCTTCGCTAGCAATTAATGAACAAGAAGAAGCAAAAGTAGCATTAACATTAGATTACACTGGCACAGGAGATATCTCATACGCTATAGCCTTTGCCCCTATAATTGATAACGTGTCAGCAGAGGTTATAAATAATGAGCTGATTATCACAGCTAACAATCTAGAAAATGAAGTCAGTTCAACACTATCAATAAAGGTATCTTCAAGTAATAGTGATGTAACGGCTATTGAAAAAACAATTAATTTATCTTTAATCAATACATCTGTTGAGGCTGTATTGTCTGAAGTTGAATTATGGAAAAATAGTGAGCAGGTTTTCAAGTTTGATGATTTTGATGATGCTGTAACTTTTTACACAAAATCAGCTTATTTCAATGGAGGATTAGATAACAGTGCAATAGCAGGTAAAATATCAGAATTCACAGCGATAAAACAAAGCTCTATAGAGAAAATATCTTCTCCTGAAGTCACTCAATTAGCTGAGGCTCCTGTTAATTATCAAAATAATTCAATCACAGAAACAGAATTAAAAGAGTTGTTAGTGAACGTTAAAACATTGGCTGGCGCTGAATATAATAAACTGGCGGAAAACATTAATTTACTAGCCTCATTAACCAATAACAATCTCCCTGCCTTACCTTCGTTAAATTATCAGTACAGTGATAAATACCAAACATTTTCAGGAATTATTGGTAATACACAAATGGGTTCGATTGTTGGTGAATCATGGAAGTTTAACCAACAATACCAATTCCTCAATACTTTGATTCCCTCTTTGGGAAATATAACAACTTGTGAAGCCAATTAAGTAAAAGGATAGAATGATGAATAAAATAATATTAACAGCAATGCTTACTCTGCTTTCGCTTAACACTTCATACGCAAAAGATATTAAATTAATTGTTAAAGAAGTTGATAGCAAGCGTTTTAAATCAATAACCGTTGATGAAAGCAAAGTTGAATCAATTAAAACTGATAGTAAATATTTATCTGTTGAAGAGGACGTTTGGCTTAAAACACCAAAGCCTATGCTTAAAACAATAATAAAAAATTCAATGCCCCAAACTAATCAAACCTTTCAAAGTAAAAACAGCCGTAATTCTGATATCTCTGACGAACAAGCGCCCAATGATCCTGAATTTTCAAACCAGTATTACTTTCAAGATAAAGCTACTTATCAAGGTTCTAGTGAAATTCTAAAAGGAATGGCGAAGTCAACTCAAAATAAAAAGTTAAGGATAGCAGTGATTGACGGTGGTTTTCATGATCACCCTGATATGGAATGGAGCTACGGGTATAACTTTTTTGATGAATTTGGGGAAGTGCGTCAACCTGAATTTAGAGACTTTGATGATGCCGTCAGTGAGGCTACAGGGTGCATTAATGGGCATGGTTTAGGTGTTGCTTCTATCATAGGTGCAAAGTCGAATAACGGTATTGGAATATCTGGTGTTATTGATGCGGACCTCATCGCACTTAGAGCTTTATCTTGTGGTATTGGTCCTTTAAGTAATGTAGCCGATGCTGTTATTCATGCAGCGGGCGGAGAAGTTGACGATATTCCTGCAATTGAAAAAGTCGATATAATAAATATCAGCATTGCTGGTCCAGCAGGTTCCTGCCCGAGTTATATGCAAGAAGCAATTGATTTCGCCAATCAGCAAGGTGTTATGATCTTTGTTTCTGCGGGTAACAACAATGAAGATATAGCCACATATGTACCTGCAATATGTGAAGGAATTTACGTCTCTGGCGCAACGGATAAGCAAGGCTATAAAGCTGAATTTTCAAATCATGGTGCTGTTAGCTCTATGTCTCCAGGTATTGATATACTCGGATATAGTGCGAGTTTTTCTGAAGGTGAGATCTCAACAAATACTGGTTGGTGGGAAGGTACAAGTCAAGCATCACCGCTTGCATTAGGTGTTGCAGCCTTAGGTCTTCAACATAATCCAGAATTAACACGTGATGAAATATTTACCTTTTTAAAAACAACAGCAAGCCCAATACGAGAAGATGTCCCTAGTGCTGATCAAGATTGCTCAGGTAATCGATGTGGTGCTGGACTAATTAATGCAAATAAATTTATGAACTATGTGGTTGCTTCAACAGATGGTGGTATTTATATATTACGTCATGCGCTTTCCCCTGAAAGTACTTGTAGCCAAGAGCTATTTTTATCTCAGTTAGGGAATTCCCTACCTTTATGCCTAATGTATGAGTTTGTAATAGCTGATGGCGTAGGCATAAATCAAAATAGCTATAAAATAGTTAGAGTTATAAAAGGTGAAGTTATGATAGAAGAAAATGCTGAATTTTTATTAACTAGTGATGAAAAAACGGTCTTATTAGATAACATTGATCTTGACAGTTATGATTATGGTGTGAAGATTTGTTTGAATGATGCGTGTGACGATACCCCAATTATAAAAATTAATATTAATGAGTCAGCTTTGCCAGAAATTTGTCCCTAGCTGATATCTGCCACAAAAAACTGTAGGGAGTTAGAAAACACTTCCTACAAGTTAAATAATTACTTAAAGTTTTTTAAGGAGCTACATAAGTGTATTCGCATATATTATCTGATTAACTACTTTTGTTTATACTTTATAAACATTACTTGAAGGCTTCAACTCAATGGCATCATGAACTGACATTCATAACGAAGGAATTACCAGTATAATCCCCTCGTACAACTTATTACGTTAAAAACAATAAGAAAAAGGCTCGTTTTAAATAATAACTTTACCAATCATTCTAAAATGTTTAAATTAAAGCTCGTATATAGCTCCACAACAATGTGGATCAACTTTAACCTAGCTCTACACGACTATTTTAAAGAAAACCGTTTACTTCAAATGAAATCAAACACTTAAAACATCCACCGAGGATGTAGGCTTTTTGGACGGGGGTTCGATTCCCCCCCGCTCCA
>TARA_B110000467_G_scaffold164554_1_pt1 | contig 11588 bp, 9 predicted proteins | sample TARA_B110000467 | Tara Oceans TARA_B110000467 (sample SAMEA4398341) | marine metagenome | biome: Polar Biome; feature: [MES] marine water layer (ENVO:01000295) within the mesopelagic zone...; material: water (ENVO:00002006), including particulate matter (ENVO:01000060) such as...... | reverse complement strand
TTGGGACAATCTCATTTCACCAAACAAAAAACATTCATTCAGGATTAGGGGGTTGCCTGATAATCAACAATCAAGAAGACGTAAACAAGGCAGAAATGGTTTGGGAAAGAGGGACTGATCGAAGTGCCTTTTTCAAAGGCTTAGTGGACAAATACAGTTGGCAAGAGGTCGGATCTTCATTCTATCCTAGTGAACTGCAAGCTGCTTTTTTGTGTGCTCAGTTGGAAAGTATCAATGAAAATCTATCTGCGAGGAAAGAACTCTGGAAGTATTATGATGAACTATTGAGTAAAATGGAGAAAGATGGCCCATTCAAACTTTTGCGGCCTCCAACCGATAGTGAACACAATGCACACATGATGGCTCTTCAATTCTCAAATTCGCAAAAAGCAGACGATGTCCGTTTGCACCTTACACAAAACGGTGTGCAGGCCGTGATTCATTATGTCCCATTACATTCATCCCCAGTGGGAGAGAAATTGGGTTATTCTGAGGGAGATTTACCAGTAACAACACAAGCTGCTGCTTGTTTAATCAGATTACCACTCCACCTCTCGATGGAGAAGAGTGACATTGATTATGTGGTTAAGATTCTTCAAGAATATGTTTACGACGCTGATTGATGTGTTCGAAGACGTAACAAACTACGTAGAAAACCATCACTCCTAAGATTGGAGAACTGATGAATTTAATCCAATTTTCCAATAATGGATCGCTGATCGTAGAATCCGTGGTAAAAAATCCACCTGATAATGTCCAACTTACCGCTCGAACTCCCAGAAACATTCCAAAAAGAACAGATACTATTTCTAAATCATTATCCATCTTAACGTTCTCAATAATTATGGCTAATACGGCGAATATCAATACGCTACTAATGCCAAATCCTGTATAAATAGACAGGAAGAGTTCATGGCTGAGTGTGAAAAGAATCATCACGTTTGAATAAAGAGACAAACTGATCATTTGTTCTATTTCATTCACCTGCGTGAGAATCAATGATATGTTGAGAAGAAACAAGCCATTACTCACAACTTCTTGCTCAGAAACTACCACAACTCCTGCAAAGAGAACGCCTCCAATAACCCATAGAATGGATTCATAGGCAACGTTTTGATTCAATTGCTTATTTTTTAGCCAAATGATGGCCATCATTGCTACAGGAAGAGTATATTCTTTATCAGGAAGAAAGAGAAGAAGAAACGTTGCAAACGGTAGAATATACTGTGTAAAAATACTAAATTTATTTCCAATTGCATCAGGGGCTAGAGCGGAGAAGCCCCCTTGTGACATAGTGTTTGGTAGAGACAATCATAATTAAATTTAGGTAATCCTAAAAATGACTTCTGTTTGGGCTAAGTATGCCCAAATCAACAGAACTCTGTGGAGTGGTCTTAGCAGGCGGTTGGGGTACCAGATTGATGCCATTGACGACGTCAACAAACAAGCACCTTTTGCCGGTCTATGATGAGCCGATGATATGCAAATCTATTGCAACACTTAGCAGAATGGGCATTACCGATATCATGATTGTTCTAGGAGGTTATTCAGGGAATTCGTTTTTCGCCCTGCTCGGTGATGGCCATCGATTTGGTCTTGAGATTCGGTATGCATATCAAGAACAAGCAGGAGGTATTGCTGAAGCATTAAGGCTCACAAAAGGATTTGTTGCAGAGCGAAACGTTGCAGTCATACTTGGAGACAACGTGTTCGAAACATCGATGGAAGCCTTTTCAGAAGAATTCCAACAAGACGATGAGAATGAATGTTATTTATTCTTGAAACCTGTTGATGAGCCTGGCGAGTTTGGTATAGCATGGATTGAATCAAGCGGGAGGATCGTAAACATGGAAGAGAAGCCCGTCAATTCTGATTCAAATCTTGCAATAACGGGTCTTTACCTTTACACTCCAAGAGTGTATGATTTAATCGATGAAATCTTAGAAACCACTGGGTATTCAAAACGAGGTGAATTAGAGATCACTGATATTAACAGATTGTTTATGAAAAAAGGTCTTGCAAAGGGCTGTTATTTTGATTCACACTGGGCTGACTGTGGGACAATCGACGCTCTTCTTGATACGTCAATATTGATGCGTAAATGGAATCAAGGACCATGGCTAACATCAAAGGTGTAGGGAAATGAGGGTTCTAATTACAGGCGGTTGTGGATTTATCGGAAACCATGTTGTTCGCAGAGTACTCTTGATACCAGGTATAGAGAGAGTTGTCAATGTTGATGCATTAACCTATTCTGGTAATCTGGATAACTGCAACGATATCATCGATAAACGTTACAGATTTGTGCACGGGAACATCAACAATAAACCAGCCATGGATCAAATCATCGAAGATGAGGAAATTTCAGTAATCATTCATCTCGCTGCTGAGAGTCATGTCGATCGCTCGATAAATTCAGTCCAACCCTTTGTTGAAACAAATATCGATGGAACGAGAATTTTGTTAGAATCAATTGTCGATTCGAAAACATCTGGAAGACTCATTCATTTTATTCATGTATCAACAGATGAAGTCTATGGCTCACTAAAGCCTGATGACCCCTCCTTTACTGAAGATACCCCATTGAACCCCCAAAACCCATACGCTGCTACCAAAGCAGCCTCAGATATGCTCGTTCAAGCATTTGTGAATACACACGGTATTTCAGCAGCAATTACACGTTGTTCAAACAATTATGGCCCAAGGCAATTTCCCGAAAAACTCATTCCATTAATGACGATTAATGCTATGAAAGAGAAAGATCTTCCATTATATGGAGATGGGAAGCAAATCAGAGATTGGATACATGTTGAGGATCATGTTTCTGGAATTCTCAGTACGATGCTCGCTCTCAGCGTTGGACAGATACGTTCTGGCGAAGTGTTTAATTTTGGAGCTGAAAATGAGAGAACAAATATCGAAATTGTTCAAACCATATTGGACAATGTGGGAGCAGATGAATCACTCATAACGTATGTTAGCGATCGACCTGGGCATGATCGAAGATATGCGATGGGGTATGAGAAAGCAAACCGAATTCTTGGGTGGCGCCCAGAGATTGATTGGGAGACTGGAATCTCAGAGACCATTCAGTGGTACACTGAAAACAAGTCTTGGATTGATTCAATTACTTCTGGGGAATATCGTAGATATATCAAAAATCAATACGGTATTGATGATTGATTTACTTTAGTATTGTTCGAGCCTCTTTGACTAACTTTACGAGTTCTACTCTTGCCTCATCTGAATTTTTAACCTCATTACCGAATGCAAGACGTATCGGTTTCTTTCCTGATTCTGTAGTAGCGAGCATCTCAAATCCATATCGGTCGATTCCTGTCATAACCGCTTCAGATGTATCGGTGGCTTTACTCATAGCCTTACAATAAAGGACAAGGGCATCTGCGTGATCTTCATTCATGTGGGTTATGATATCCTCCGAGAATTCATCAACAGGATCAGCCTCAGCATCACTCCATCTCGATCCACTCACCCATGACATTCGTCCAAATCCACCGATGTAGCGTACGGAATCAACAGAAAGACGGAAGAATGCAAAATCATCCCAGTCTGCATATACAGATGCGCTCTCATGTGCCTCAAGGAAGGCTTTCTTTGCTGGCTCCCTTTCTTCACCAGTAATCTCGTGGCACTCACCGACAAGGGTTACTCGACCAAGAGCAAGTGGATTGCCATCGCCAGTTTCTGCAATGAGTAGAGATGCTTTTGAATTCTGATTCAAATTTTTAGTGTGCTCCGCTAGTTGGCTAAACAAGAAAATTGGGTCGCCTTCATGCATAGCGTACGTAACATACGAGCCATATGGATATCCAGCGGATTTTGTCGACATCGTGCACAACGTTGCAATATTCGTTTTCATAGCAAGAGTTCGAGCATATTCCGCATGCGATGGTTTTGCAACATTTCGGTCATACAATAGTTCTGGTTTTGAAGACCCATCTGCGTCAGGGGATGCATGTTTTGTAAATTTTATATGTCCATTATCATTGCTCATATGTCTCACCTTTTGTATTTTTTATATCCTCTGTGATTGTGTTTTGTGGTTCTTTTATTTCATCTTTGACGAAGACTCGAAGTGGTTCGAAGACAGAGGTTGGTAACGAAATTTCAGAGGTTACACCAAAAACTTTCGCTATATTTTCAGATGTCAATACCTCGATAGGAGTTCCATCAGCGACTATTTTCCCATCCGATAGAAGAATAATTCGATCCGAAAACCTTGCTGCAATATTGATGTCATGTATGGCCACTAAGGCAGATTTTGACGATTCGGAATCTGAAACAAGCGATTTCAATTTTTTCATTACTTGAATTTGATTCTTCAGATCTAAATCACTGGTTGGCTCGTCGAGCAAGAAGAGCTGTGGTTCCTGAGCGATTGCCTTTGCGATGATAATTCTCTGACGCTCGCCCCCTGATAATTTGTTGAATTTTCTGAATGCGAAATCTTCTAAATTCAAAAATCGAAGCGTTTCGCTTACAATTTCCCGATCTCTTTCTCCAATTCTCCAATTGATGTATGGCCTACGTCCAAGTAAAACCACATCAAAAACATCCATCGAAAAACTTGAACGTACGGATTGAGGCACATAGGATATTAACTTCGATATTTCAACTAAATCCAATTCTTGGACGTCCTTTGATTTAAGTTTAATTTCAGCTGTTTGTGGCGTGATAATTCTATTCAAACACTTGAGTAAAGTGGACTTACCTGCACCGTTTATACCAAGGACAGAAACAAGTTCATTTTCGGGTATTGACAAATCAATTTCTTCCAGAACACGGTTTTCACCGTAACTAAAAGAGAGATTACGAACTTCAAGTAAATTGCCCATAACATCACTCACCTCGTCTGAGCAAAAGGTACATGAAAAATGGACCTCCTATCACTGAAAGCATTACTCCAACTGGGATGACAACTGGGGCAAATAAAGTCCGACCAAGTGTGTCTGCTAGGATCATCAAAAACGATCCAAAAACTGCAGAACAAGGTATCAATTTCCTGTAGTCATTGCCCACAATAATCCGGGCCATATGAGGTGCTGCTAAACCAACGAAACCAATTAAACCAGTAAATGCGATGACAATAGATGTCATCAATGCGGTCAGGATCAGGATATTCCTGCGAATCTGTCTTGGATTGACTCCAGTAGATACCGCAAAATCATCACCTCCCAATGACAATGCATTAAGATCCCAAGACCACTTAAGCGCAGTTGGAAGTAATCCAATCACTGCAACACTAATCCAAAGAACATTTACAAGATTCGGTCTAGAGAGACTTCCAAAGGACCAATGGGCAAGTTGTGATAGTTGCTCATCGGTGGCAAAATATTGCAACACAGATACAATAGCTCCCGAAATGAAGGTAATCGCAATTCCAATCAAAATATATGATTCAGCGGAAATTGATTTCATATCTCCTAATTTGATAATAATGAATACAACGATCAAAGAGAATAGGAAAGCATTTGCGACGATTGCTAATTCAGGACTGTTAACAACCGAGAAACCCACAACGATCGCCAAAGCTGAGCCGAGCGCAGCTCCAGAAGATACCCCTAACGTCAAAGGAGAGACCAACGGATTGCCCAAACAACCCTGCATGAGAGCACCTGCAGTAGCCAAGGCAATACCTCCAATTATTGCCATCAATATTCTTGGAAATCTGAGTTCCCAAATGATGCTTGATTGCAGTTTGTCAGGATCATCTATTCCAAATATGATCTTCGTAGTCTTCCACATATCTAAACTCGAGGAAGAACCCTGGCCAATGGCAATGATTGAGAGAAATATTGTCAAAACACTGAGAATGATAATCGATATGATTTGTTTTTTGGCATCTTCAATGTGCCTCGATGCCAATGAATCCATGGCATTAACCACCAAATGAAGTGCAAACGAATGTCCCTACTCTTTCAATATCATGGTGCTCTAAGTAATAGTCGTCAAGTATTTTTTCAGCATCAACATCCAAGAAAAGGCTGGGATGGAAATATTTCGCCAATGTCGGTAGTCCATGAATCATCATTGGACCTGCAAATTCTCCCGACATGATGAGCATTCGGTCATCGACAATAGATTTCATTCCATCAAATCCTGCGCGACCGGCGATAAATTCCATGTGTGTATCGCACTTATTATCATCATCAAAATCGTTGAATCCTATGTCAAATGTTATTCCATCGAACATTAGAATATCTGGATTAGCATCGATGATAGCCTCCATATCCACGTGGGTAGTATGACCGGGTAAGTCTGCAAATACATTGACTCCTCCAGCTCTTTCGATAAGATCGGTCCATTGTGACGTTCCAGTCAACACAACAGGATCTCTGGTTAGAGAAGCATGGTGTTCCATAACAATATCTGGCCTATCTGAATCATTTAAGCCTGAAATTCGTTCTTCTACCATATTTTCGATTTCATCAAATTCCTCAAATAGAGACTCTGCCTGTTGCTCTGCCCCAAAGAGTTTAGCAAATACCGAAATTTCTTCTCTTAGATAGTCATATTTATAGAAATCTAGGGCGATGACTTTGATGCCTACTGGTTCTAATTTCTCTCTGATTACACCGGTATCGACCATTCCATTGGTCGCAAAGACAATGTATGCATCAGGTCGGCAATCAAGGAGAGCCTCAAAATCAATTTCGGAGTGAGCGGACAACTGAACAAGCGGTACATCGGATAGTTCAGGCCAAATAGATTCATCATCAAAGTCACCTGAGACGCCGACAATTACATCGAGATCGATATCAAGCATTCGCAAAACTGTACCTGCATACGTGTTTGTGATTACAATCCTCTCTGGAATGTCCTCAAAATGGTGTTCAATACCGTTAGAGTCAGTGATGACAATGTTTCCACTTTGTTCGATACTATCGTCTTGAAGAGAATACTGGTAAACACCAAGCGAACAAATTGCCACCAATGCTACTTGGAAAATGGCTAAACCTCGGCCACTAGACATCATTTTCTTTCCTCCAGAATGTGAGCGTTAAGGACGAAGCGAGAAGCATGAGAATTATTGAACCAGCAGAAAGAGATGGAAGAAGACCTTCTTCTTGATCATCAATCTCTTCAACTGTAACGAATTCAGAGGATGAATATTCCGAAATTTTGCCATCGACCATGACGTTAACTCGAAGCCGGTTTTGCCCGATGGAAAGTTCTGTGAGAGTCGTGAAGTTATTGCTTCCATTATACATCTCAACGATAGTACCGTCAGTATCTTGAACAATAACAGAGTACCATTCAGCATCAGGAATTGACGTCCAAGAGAGATTCAGTGATTCATCATTCTCAATTGAGTTCAGGAATGGAGCTATGACAGGGGTGATAGGAATGAAATCAACATTGATTTGAATTTGATCACCTTCAATCAAATATCCAATATCTGTAAGGGTATTCAACGAATACACATAATTTCCATCTGCATTCTTTTCTATGTCGAATGATGTAGAATTGCCTTCATAAATGATCTCACCGTTCTCAATCAACTGATAGAGCGTCGCGCTCGGGAAACTGGCCCAAAGAATTGTGTAGTCATTATTCGTGATACTCGATGATTCAGAAATGAATTTTGGTTTGGTTGGTATATCATAGCCGCTTAATTCATACATTACGCTATCCGAATGGGATCCTGGTAATCGATCAATGATTTTTACGTAATTTCGAACTGTTGAGTTATACCACAACTCCCAAGATACAACATCATCATTACTGTCGGTGATAGTGATGTATGTTGTAAGGTATGATTCTCCAAGCACAGTAATTTCTACGTTTTCTTGAATTGACACGGTATTTTGTGTATCATCGTATCCATTTGGGTGCCCTGGAACCCCAATGATATTTGTTCGATTAAAATGAAGATTTTCAGGGAGGTTCTCTGAGAAAAATGCAGCTTGATTACCTGAATTCGTAAAGTCCCAGCCCAAAGTTCCTTCTTGGAAATACGATGAACTCTCAGGAGCATCAACCCAGTACGTTTTCACTGGGAGAAGATTCGATGAATCGAACCATCTGAACGCCTTTTCTCCTTCTTCGTAAGTATCATCGGTAATTCTAACAAGGAATGTTTCTTGCTCCCTATCAAATGCATCAGAGATTGTTTCACTACCGATCATTGTATACGTTCTGTTGTGAAAATACTCCGGTGTGTGAGAAATTGAATAGTCCCAACTCATACCAGCCTGCCAAACCTGATCATTTGTCGGATTTGGTAAAACAATCATCAAGAGCATTGGTGCGTTTTCATTCGTACCGTTGATGTTGTGAGCTACAATAGTGAACTCATGCGTACCAGATTCAAAAGGAGTATACTCAAATGTGTCATAAGGACCTCTATACAAAAGATTACTTTCAGAGATTTCTCCTCGATATAAAGAGTAATAGTCGGTGTAATTCCCACCTTCCCATTCGAGATTGAAGGCGGACATTACCACAGTTGTCGTTTGAGTCAAGAACGTCACATTGTGCGGGAACTCTACATCAACTATTGAAGTTAAATTAAGCCAATTCTGACCACTTGAAACAACGTGTTGAACTGGAGGCATTAATTCAATACCATCTTGATGGAGCGTGAGTGTTTCATTCCCGCCAATCGAGAGATTTCTTAGTAGGAAGAAACCATCTGTATTTGTAAGAGTGGAAATATCTCCATTACTGACTTGAACTCCTGAAACAGGAAGATCAAGGCTGTCCAGTATGTATCCATAGATGTTATTCATTCCATGATAGAAATCAAAATGGTTCACCTTAGGGCTTGATGATGAGCCTTCTTCGAGTTTGAAACGAATGGTTTGAGATGTTTCATCTGAACCGTCATAGTTGGTGTGTAGGGTGTAATAATCCCCTATTTTAAGAGGTCCAAACTCAAACGTTCCATTGGTTGCAGTTCTGTTTTCACCAGTCTCGTCAAGATAAATTACACTTGAGTTAGCAATCTGGTGATCGAGCCCTGCGTGCAAATTTCCTGTAATCCAATTCTTACCTTGATAAAAATCCAGTTCAAGATCTCCATCGACATTGATGGTTCGATAGACAACCGTGTGTCCGTCATTCATGAAATATGCTCGAATGACATGCTCACCTGGCGTTATTCCATTGAGTTCATACGTACCATCTACTGACCAGACAGAGTCAAGAGAATCTACTTTCAAAGATGTGCTGTCAGCTGCTCCTCCATTGGAGTTGAATACTGAACCATAGATCCTGTAGGTTTCCTCAGAAGAGGAAGTGTCTTCTGCAAGTGTAGAGAGTGGTACCACCAAACTCATGGCTAACAGGAATACTACACCAAGTGTACTACAGCGCATGGATCTCCTCTCCTCGAAGAGCGACACTGGAGGGGATAGGGCGATATTACCTCCTCCAGTGCCGCAGCAAGTGGATTGTGATCAACAGTTTATTCAACTGTAAGATCCAATATCTTCGGCAGTAATTCCGTAATGGTCCCAAGCAGGTTGAAGCCATGCTGAGACGTCATAGGAAGTTCCGAGTTGCGATGCATCTGTTAAATCCAAGATGTTGTTCATCGATGTAGCGCCGTAGTTTGCGTAGAACATATTCGAACTGAATCCTCCATCACACTCTGCTTGAGTTACACCTTCTGCGACCGTGTGGCTTACAGTGTTGTAACATCCAGTGAATGTTGTTGGACCCATGGAGTGGTTTTCATACCATGAGAAACTGTCACAAGATGTAGCGTTGTAGGAACCAACCCATCCCATTGTATGGGATTGCATGTTGTAACAAGCGTTGTCTGTGTAGTCGCCAACGTATGCTTCAATGGTCTTCCAGAAAGCGTATGCTTCAGCTTGGTACTTAGGTCCATCGCTTGAAGAGTCCATCTTAGAAGTGTACTTTAGTACAGCTTGGGAGTATGCGATAATCACGTTCTTGACAACATCGTTTGTTGCATTTGTGTAACCATCTTGGTTGGATGCTTGAAGATCGGCAAGTCCTGTAATCATTGCTTGTTGGATGTGGTAAGTTGTGTTTGCCATTCCAGCAGTATGCTCGGTTCCAAAGTCAGCACCTCTCTTGTTGAGAGTTGCGACAGGTCCACAGCCAACGTTTTCATCAGGTCCGTGGAAGAAAGCCCAGCCTTCGTCCCAGTTGTGAGGTGCACCAGAGTCGTTGTCGACGTTTCCAGCATCAGCCTTTGCAATTGCAGAGTTCAATTCGTGGATAGTGTAAGCAACCATTGCCATGTTAGCGGTAAGCTTTGCAACACCTTGGTATCTTACGGTGTCTGAAGTTCCGTTGAAGTCACCAGTTCCGTCAAGAGCAGCCATAATGTGAGCGTCGACTGATCCGTCAGCGCCGTAGTAAGTATCGTAGTTGTGATTCTTACCTGTTGCTGCAGCGAAGCCTGCGAGTGTTCTGTATGAACCATCGCTCTTCTCTGCGTTCTTACCGTTCATGTAGATGCCTTTAGCAGCAGTCCACTCGCCAGCGTTTGCGTGAGCCTTGATGTCACACATGTCAGCCATTAGAGAACGGTGGTTGTCGACATTGGAGGCGTAGGTGTATCCACCGTCTTCGCCGTCCATTGTACTAACAGCGGATCCTCCGCTAGAGGATGAATCACTACTGTCACTACTGTCACTGCTGTCGCTTGTGTCACTGTGACTGTGGTCGCTATCACTGTGATCACTGCTGTCGCTACTGTCGCTGCTATCGCTGCTGTCGCTGGTGTCAGATGTCGTACTTGAGCTAGCATCAGAGTTGCTCGAGTCATCGTCATCGTCATCCCCGCCAATACAGCCAGCAAATGCAGCCAGCATCATTAGCAGGACCAATGTTATTCCTTGTGTTTGTTTCAAATTTAGTTTCATGTTTTCACGTTCCAATACCCTCAGGTATGGCCTTCCGAGTCAGATGTACTTCTTAATCTTTTTCGGGTGCCCTAAACTAATTTGGTGAACCTAAAAATCAAAACCTTGAACAAGACCTTTCCACAGCACTGCTCCATCGGGTTCTGACAATGGACACAATAAATGACGAAGAAAAAGAGGCTATTGCCTCTGAAACAATCTCAAAAGAGGCTGTTGGAAAAGTTCCCAGTCTGAGGTATATTAGAACTCTAACAGCAATTGCAATCTTCTCAGCAATTATGAGGTTCAAAGGATTGGATACGGAATCCTTCTGGCTGGATGAGTTGACAACACTGAGTGCGATTAGCCAGGGTACTTGGAGAAGTACGATGGAAGGGTGGTTGTCAATGGTTGGAATGGGCACGTGGTTGATGTACTACTGGAAATTGTTAGTAGGAGATTCTGATTTTGCCTTAAGATCACTCAGTGCAATTGCGGGGATTATTCTAATCATAGTCGTTGCAGAATTTACTCGAAGATTTCATGATGAAAAGGCAGCCATCATCACTGCAAGTATGCTTTCAATCTCTCACCTTGCAATCCTATACAGCCAAGAATTCAGACCTTACATGTTTACAACCACATTCATTTGGATTGCCTTTTTATTGATGAGATCGGAAAGAAGATTATCACTTTTTGAAACAATAAGTTGTATTGTTCTCCTTTCTTTTTCCTATCTGGTGC
>TARA_B110000467_G_scaffold78510_1_pt1 | contig 11596 bp, 12 predicted proteins | sample TARA_B110000467 | Tara Oceans TARA_B110000467 (sample SAMEA4398341) | marine metagenome | biome: Polar Biome; feature: [MES] marine water layer (ENVO:01000295) within the mesopelagic zone...; material: water (ENVO:00002006), including particulate matter (ENVO:01000060) such as...... | reverse complement strand
ATTTCCAATTTTATTAATTTCTGCAGCTATTTTAATTGCCCATGCTAATGCTGGATTATATGGTATTGCAATTGCTGCTGTTGGTATGCTAGCAAATACAGGTATTCAATTAGCAGTAGATGCATATGGACCAATCTCGGATAATGCAGGTGGTATTGCAGAGATGGCTGACTTACCATCAGAAGTTAGACAAAGAACAGATCAATTAGATGCAGTAGGCAACACAACGGCTGCAATTGGTAAGGGTTTTGCAATAGCATCAGCAGCCCTAACGGCGCTTGCTTTATTTGCAGCGTTTGCAGGGAAAGCAGGCTTAACATCCATTAATATCATGGATCCCCAAGTTATGGTCGGGTTACTTATAGGCTCGATGTTGCCATTTGTTTTTTCTGCTTTAGCTATGAATGCAGTTGGCAGAGCAGCTATGAGCATGATACAAGAAGTAAGAAGACAGTTCGCTGATATACCAGCATTAAAAGCTGCGCTTGAAATTATGCGAAAATATGATTCAGATATGACTAAAGCAACACCAGAAGACAAAAAAATATTTGATGAAGCAGAGGGAAAAGCTGAATATGATAAATGTGTTGAAATATCAACTCAAGCATCTCTAAGAGAAATGGTGGCTCCAGGTTTATTAGCAATTACAGTGCCTGTTATTGTAGGGCTATCTCCTGAGTTAGGTCTTCCGTTTGGAGGAAAAGAAATGCTAGGTGGTCTATTAGCAGGTGTTACGGCTTGTGGCGTACTAATGGCAATTTTTCAATCAAATGCAGGTGGAGCGTGGGATAATGCAAAAAAAACTATTGAAGAAGAAGGGCGCAAAGGGAGTGATGCACATAAAGCTTCAGTTGTAGGTGACACTGTAGGAGATCCATTTAAGGATACCTCTGGTCCTTCATTAAATATTTTAATTAAACTAATGTCAGTTGTGGCTCTTGTATTAGCGCCATGGTTAATTTAGAAAAACAAGGAGAGTTATGTTATATTACGAATCAATGTATATAGTACATCCAGCTTTAGAGGCAGGAAGGCTTAAAGACTTAATAATGTCTATTGAGAAATCATTGCATAGTTTAGGTGGAGAAACATGCGCTATAAATGTATGGGGAAAGAAAAAATTAGCATACCCAATTAATAAAGAAAAATATGGTATGTATGTTTTGTTTCAATTTAAAAATAATGGTGTTAAAAATAAAGAGTTTAATCTTGGACTAGAACATAACTCTAATGTTTTGGCATATTTAACCACTAAGATTGAAGACAATACAATACTATCAGATTTGCCTAGTTTAGATTCACAATTAGGTTTATTAAATCCAAATGCTAGTGAATCTAAACCTAATAAAGAAGTAGCAGAAGAAAAAACATCTGAAGCAAAAGAAAATTCTGAAGAAAAAGTTTCGTCTGAAGCACCAGAAGTTGCAGCAGAGGAAAAAAATCAAAAAGAAGCAGAAAAAGTTTCAGATACAAAGGAGGAAAAATAATGGCACTATCACATCAAACTAAAATATGTCCTTTTAAGGAGAACAAAGATTTAATTGCTATGATTAATTATAAGGAGCATAAATTTTTGAGAAAATTTTTAACAGAACAAGGTAAAATTATACCTGGATATGTAACGGGTGTATCTGCTAAATATCAAAGACTTATTGCTAAGGAAATAAAAAAAGCAAGAAATATAGCATTACTACCTTATCATGTAGACCCAAGAACCAATTAATCAAGGAGTTTAATTTTATGAAAATAGTATTATTACAAAGTGTTAGAGGTCTTGGAGCTCCAGGCAGTATTGTTAATGTAAAATCAGGCTACGCTAGAAATTACTTGATTCCTAATGATATGGCTATTTTTGCCTCTGCAGCTAACATTAATAAGATTGGCCATCAAATAGAAAAGGCAAAAGAGCAAGAACTAAAAAAAGTTGATAGTTTACAGCTAATTGCTGATAAGCTCAATAAATTAGTTTTAAAGTTTGAATTAAAATCAGGTGATGCAGATAAATTGTTTGGCTCTGTTACCACACAAATGATTTCAAATGAATTAGCTAATCAAGCTTTTAATATTGAAAAGAAAGATATTATTATACCTGAGCCAATTAAAGTTTTAGGTAGTCATCAAGTGGATATATATTTACATAAAGATATTAAAGCGACAATAAAAGTAAAAGTAAAGGCAATTTCAGAATAGTTTACTATAATGTATGCTGAAGTATGTTTACCTTTTTTTATTGATAGAACATTTACTTATTTAGTACCAACAGAACACGTAGAAAAAATAGTTGTAGGTTCTATTGTATCTATTAAGTTTAAAAATAATATATGTAATGGTATCGTAGTCTCCTTTTCTAATACTGTATTATTTAAAGGAAAATTAAATTTAATATTAGCTATTGATTCAAAAAATAATGTACCCATGGAACTATGGAAAACATTAGTTTGGATGGAGCAGTATTACATTACACCAATAGGAAAAATTGCACAATTAGCCTTGTCTTGGTTATTCAAAAAAACAAAACAAAAACCTAGATATATTAAATCACTTTCGCTAAATACTAATTCAAATACTTTATCTTTTTACAAGAAATCTATTGATTTATTTACACCCAATCAAAAAAAATTAATTGATTTATTAGTCACAGATTTTCCAGATCCAATTTCTTTAGTTCTATTAAAATCAAAAATTAAATCCATATACAGTATTAAAAAAATATTATTAGATAAAAAATATTTAGTTGAATCAATCAATCTAGAAAAAGAAATTAATATTATTAATATAAGAAAAAATATTGATTCTTTAGAATTAACCAAAGTTCAAAATACAATTTATAGAAAGATTAAAAATACTAAAATAAATGAATGGAAACCTCATTTAATTCAGGGAATACCTGGGTCAGGTAAAACAGAAATATATTTAAAATTAACAGATTTTTTTTTTAAACAACAAAAATCATGCTTAATTCTTGTCCCTGAAATTGCATTATCTTCTGAAATTTTTGATAGATTTCAAATTTATTTTGGGAGTAAAGTACTAACATGGCATAGTAAGGCATCAGAGGCATATAAGCGCAGCGTTTGGGACAAAATAAACTCTAAAAATCCATATATTATTATTGGTGCTCGAAGCGCTGTATTTACACCCTTAAATAATTTAGGTTTAATTATTATTGATGAAGAGCATGATAGTTCATATAAAGAATCAGAAAGACAGCCGACATATAATGCACGAAATATTGCAATTATTAGGTCTAAATTTTCTAATTCTACAGTTGTCCTAGGTAGTGCAACCCCTAGTTTAGATAGTTACTATAATGCAATAATGGGTAAGTATTATATGTACAAAATTAATGAAAGATACGGAGCTTCTATATTACCCTCCATAGAGTTAATTAATATGAATAATGATAAAAATTCATTTATTAATAAACCAATTTTTAGTAATTATTTAATCAAAGAAATTAATGATAAGTTAAATTGTGAAGAGCAAATTTTAATTCTACACAATAGAAGAGGTTTTTCCGCATTAAAAGACAGTCAAAATGAAGATAAAATATTAAAGTGTAAAAATTGCGATGTTATTTTAACTTTTCATAAAAAAAATAATGAGTTAATTTGTCATCATTGTTATACAAAAACACCTATTTCATCTATAAATAATTATTCAGAATCAACTAATTTACAACAGGTTGGATTTGGTACTGAACAATTAGAAGATATGTTAAAAACACTTTTCCCAAATAAAAAAATACTAAGAATGGATGCAGATTCAGCTAATTCCATTAAAAAACAAAAAGAAATATTGACCATTTTTAGAAAAGGAAAAGCTAATATTTTACTTGGAACACAAATGATTGCAAAAGGATTAGACTTCAAAAATATAACGTTAGTTGTCGTAATAAATGCTGATATAGGACTAATGATTCCAGATTTTAAGTCTCATGAAAAGGTTTTTCAATTAATTTATCAAGTTGTTGGGAGAGCAGGAAGAAGTGAAAAAAAAGGGAAGGCTATTATTCAAACTTATCAGCCTGATAGCGACACTATACAGATGGCCACTAATTATGATTTAGAAAAATTTTATAATTTGCAATTAGATGCTCGAAGGTCTTTGAATTATCCTCCTTTTGTTAGATTAATTCGTTTAGTATTCAAAGGAAAAAATGAGTCATATTGTAAGTTCAGCGCTGATAAAATCTTTCGCTTATTACAAAAAAAGTTTAATAATATTATGATAGGGCCATTACCATGCCCAATAATTCGCCTGTCAAATAATTACAGATATCATATTATTTTAAAAGCCCCTCATTCACAGTTTAAAGTAGTTTTAAAAAGTATTAAAAATTTAAAAATACAAAAAAAATCACTAGTTTATAAAGGTATCAGTTTATTAATTGATATAGATTCTGATTCAGTGTTATAAATAAGGAACATATGTTTTTAAAATGCAAAATATATTTGAATACTTTTATATTGTTTACTCTAGTTTTTTCTAACTATTCATATGAAGGCTTACTACTTCCAAGCCAATCTAGTGAATTAACTAGTATAAACTCTTTTGAAATTGATAAAGATTTTATTCTTGATTTAAATTCATCTTCACGAATAAAATCATCATTATTGGTGTTACCAAATGACATATATATCAACTCTTTTCATTATTATTTTAATCTATTGAAATATTCTGCAATATCAAATTTTACAATTATTAATTATGGTAGTTTCAGTGATTCTGAAACTGGGAATACATTTCTTTCTAAGGATATAATTTTTAAAAATAAATTAAGATATCAGCTTAAAAATAATTTATATATCGCGGGTACATTTAAGTATATGCATAGTAGTATTGATTCTTATAAATCTAGCATTATTAGTTTAGATTTTAGTAGTTATTATCATAAAAATAATCTTTTTTTTAATGCCTTTTTAAATAATTATGGTCTTATTTTAGGGTCTTATACAGGTTATAAAGAAAATCTTCCAACATCATATGGAGCAAGAATTTCTTATAATTTATCTAATATAAATTTATTAATGTTTTGTAATTATCAAATTTTTTCTGACTATTCTGAAATAAGTTTTAATAATAAATTTTTTATTAAGGATAAGTATTTTGTATCTATAGGATATACATCTTTAGCAAAAAATTTATATTCTGGAGATTTTAATAATGATTTTCTTGTAGGGTTTAATTTGGGAGTAAGCATCATTTATAATAATTATACTATAGATTTTGGGTTTAAAAATCTAGGCTCACTTGGATATATTAATGCAATATCTCTTTCAAAATTATTTAATTAAATCTAATCTTTTTCCAATTTTTTCAAATGCGCAGATTGCATGGTCTAGTTGCTCTTTAGTATGAGCTGCACTAATTTGTACTCTAATACGCGCTTCATTTTTTGGCACAACTGGAAAGCAAAAACCAATTACATATATATTCTCCTTTAAAAGTTCTTCAGACATCTTTTGAGCTATTTTTGCATCTCCAATCATAATTGGAATGATTGGATGTATTCCATCTTTAATAGTTAATCCAACCTTTTTAATATTTTCTCTAAAATATTTAGTATTTTTATTTAACTGTTTAATTAAATGATTACTGTTCTCTAGCATATTAATAACTGAAATAGATGTAGATGTAATGACTGGTGCTAATGAATTACTAAAAAGATAAGGGCGGGATCTTTGTCTTAAAATATCAATAATTTCTTTCTTTGCAGAAGTGAAACCTCCAGAAGCGCCACCTAATGCTTTTCCTAAAGTAGATGTAATAATATCAATCTTATTTAAAACTCCACAATGTTCTCCACTACCTTTACCTGTTTCTCCAATAAAGCCTGTTGCATGTGAATCATCTACATGGACCAATGCTCTATATTTTTCTGCTAGGGTGCAGATTTGATCTAGCTTGGCTATATAGCCATCCATTGAAAAAACTCCATCTGTTGTAATCATTCGTAATCTATGATTCTGAGTTTGAATTAATATTTGTTCTAATTCATTCATATCTGAATTACTATATCTAAAGCGGTCTGCTTTACATAGCCTAACTCCATCAATAATACTCGCATGATTTAATGAATCCGAGATTATAGCATCCTCTTTATTTAGAAGAGTTTCAAATAATCCTCCATTAGCATCAAAGCATGAGGTATATAAAATAGTATCTTCTTTTTCTAGAAAATTTGAAAGTTTAGATTCTAATTCTTTATGTATTTCTTGTGTTCCACAGATAAACCTCACTGAACTTAAACCAAAGCCCCAATGATCTAAGCTACTTTTAGCATCTTTAATTAATTTAGAATTATTTGATAAGCCTAAATAATTATTAGCACAAAAATTATGGACCTTCGTATTATTTACATTAATTACAGATTGCTGATTTGAAGATAAAGTGCGTTCATTTTTATATAAACCTTCTTTTTTAATTTGCTTTATTTGATTAATTAAAATATCTTTATTTATATACATTTAACTATAAAACTCTTTTATTTTAGGTATTAAAAACTTAATTCCAGTCTTAAAATTATATTTAGCGCTCCACTTCCAATCATTTTCAGCTGCTTTCTGATTTAATTGCGAAGGCCAGCTATCAATTAGCATTTGTCTTTTTTTATTAATATTATATGTTAACTTAAATTCAGGAAAGAATATTTTTAATTCTTTATAAATTTCATTGACAGTTGGATTAAATGCTTGAATATGATATACACTTTGGTGCAAGTTATTTTTTTCTGCCTTCATTAATTGTATAATAGCATTTATTGCATCTGGCATTAGCATGAATGGTATACAAGATTTTTGATTTACAAAACAGACATAATTTTTATGTTGGATTGCATTATGAATCATTTCAGGAGCATAATCACTCGTTCCACCTTGAGGTAAAGTATTAGCGCTTATGATACCAGGGAATCTAATTGATCTAAAATCAAAATCGGGCATATCTTGTGCATATTTACTAAAATATGATCCTAATTTTTCACAATACAACTTATTGCAACCATAAATATTATTTGGAAGGCAAAATTCGCTTTCTAAAATAGCTTTAGTACTATCTTTTAAAAAATAAACAGCAATAGAACTTGGAAAGAAAAATTTTACTGGCTTTTTATTTATTTTAATTTCATTTATTAGATTTAAAAATCCATTTACATTTACTTGATGAGATAAAAAAGGATTAGATTCAGCTTTAGTACTTAAAATAGCAGCTAAATGGTAAATTGTTCTAATTTTATTTAGACTAAATATTTCATTTAATAATTTTTTATCTGTTATATCACATACATAACTTTTATATAGCAGAGATTCTATATTCTTTTTAGCTGGAGCAATATCTATCCCAATAATTTTATTATTTTGCATGCTAGCTAGATACTTAACTAGCGCTGTACCCATTTCTCCATTTATGCCTGTAATTAGTATCATATTATTATTTGTATTATTATTTGTGTTATTAATTATATAATTTTTATAAACCAAATTTACTACTTATTATACTATATCATTATGAGAATATTTTTATTTATTTACTTATTTTTTATTTTATCATGTTCTACAGAAGTAGGCAATACAGATGATATAATTTCTTTTGGTTCAGAAGATACGCTAGATATTATAACATGGAATTTAGAATGGTTCCCTAAAAATGAAAGCACAATATCTTTTGTTAGTGAGTTTATCTTATCGCTATCTCCTGATATTATTGCATTACAAGAAATATCTGATCAGTATTCATTTAATTTATTAATTGAATCCTTAGGTGAAGGATGGGTTGGTTATAGGGACAATACTGACTATCAAGAATTAGCATATATAATAAATTTAAATCAAGTTAATCTAATAAATGAACCTTACGAAATTTTAAATGATTATGAATATTTTTTTGCTTATAGGCCACCTTATGTAGCAAATATAGAATTTGATAATAAAGCTTTCTCTATCATTGATGTTCATTTAAAGTGTTGCGATGGTTCTGAAGATAGAAGAATGGCTTCGGCTGAATATCTAAAAAATTATGTAGACACATATTATGAACAAGATAATGTAATTATTTTGGGTGATTTTAATGATGAGCTAACTGATACAAGAGATGAAAATGTTTTTTTAAATTTTTTAGATGATAGAGACAATTATTCATTTACAGATTTATATATTGCTGAAGGCTCATCTAATAATTGGTCATTCCCAAATTGGCCTAGTCATTTAGATCATATATTAGTAACAAATGAAGTATTAAATTTTAATATTTCAACTAACACTATCAGACTAGATAATTATATGATTGGAGGATGGGATAAGTATGATAATTATATTTCTGATCATCGCCCCGTTGGGATAAGTATTTCTTTTGATTAGCTAGTCACAAGTTTTATTATTTTATTAGCGATTCTATCTTTTCTATCCTTTTTTAATTCAACTTCGACTCCATTCTTATCGTATAAAAAAACATGGTTTGTATTACTATTAAAGCCCGCACCTTCTTCATTTGCGTAGTTTAAAATAATAAAATCTGCTTTTTTATTTTTTAATTTTTTAAGAGCATGCTCTTTACCATTTTCAGTTTCTAATGCAAAAGCTATAATTTTAGCATCAGTTTTATTAGTAATATTTTTCAAAATATCAGGAGAAGGCTTAAATTCAATATTGATATTTTTTTTCTCTCTTTTCATTTTAGTAATACTTTTATTAATGGGAGAATAATCTGCTACTGCAGCACACATAAAAACATAGTCTATATCTTTAAGATTTAAATTATTTATTACATTTAACATATCTTCTGCAGATTTAATTTTTATTAATTTTGATTCTGGATGATGTGATAAATTAACTGGACCCGATACCAATGTAACATTTGCACCTAAATTACAAGCAGCATCTACTAAAGCATAACCCATTTTACCAGATGAATGATTAGAAATAAAACGAATAGGATCTATTGCTTCTACAGTTGGCCCAGCTGTTATTAATATATTTTTATTTTTTAAAGGCTGCTTAATATTTAAAGTTTCTTTAATAGAAATCATAATTTTTTCTAATTCCGGTAATCTTCCTTCGCCTTTATGTAAACTAGCTAAATCACCAGTTTCAGGATCTAATACAATTTTACCCATATTTTTCAAAGAATCAACAGATTCTATGATTGATTTATTTTGCCACATTTTATAATTCATTGCAGGTGCAAAAATTGTAGGTTGCTCACAAACAGATAATGTGGTCGATACAATTTCATCTGCAATACCATTTGCTGTTTTTGCTAAAATATTGGCAGTTGCAGGCGCAACAACTATTAAGTCTACATTTAAAGATAGTTGAATATGCTCCAATCCTGATTTAGGTGTATCAGGAAATAAATTTGTTAATACTTCATTATTAGTAAGGGCCGCAAATGTTGCTTTGCCAACAAAATTTTCTGCAGAAGATGTCATCATAACTTGAACGTCGGCACCTTGTTTTTTTAATTGTCTAATAATATCACAGGCCTTAAAGGCCGCGATAGAGCCGGTAACACATAATAAAATTTTTTTATTTAGTAATGAATTTATTTTTTCACGCATAACATCAAGCCGTCTCTTATTGTTAACATTGTATTATGTACTTTTGAATCATTATTGACAATTTGTGCAGTCTCCATAATTATTTTTGATTCCTTATCTTTTGGATTTAGGACTTCTCCACCCCAAAGCATATTATCTATTACGATAAACCCATTCGGTTTAATTAATTTAATGCATTGGTGATAATAATTTATATAATTATTTTTGTCTGCATCAATAAAGCACATATCAAAACTATTTTCTTTAAATTTTTTAATTGATGTAAGGGCGGGCCCAGAATGTATTTTAATTTTTTGTCCATATTTAGATTTCTTAAAAAATAAATTAGCCGTTTCAATGTGATTATCAGCTAGTTCACAGGTATCAATTGTACCTCTATTAGGTAAAACTTCTGCCATTTTTAAAGCGCTATATCCTGTGAACATACCAATTTCTAATATAGATTTAGATTGAGATAGCAAAATTAGGCTTTGTAAAAAGTTACCTACCTGTATACCACTTATCATTTGCGGTGCAGATGTAACTTTATAAGTATGTTTAATTAAATCCTTTAAAAGATCAGAATCATTATTTGAGTATAATTCACAATAATTTAAAATATCTTTTTTGTTTACTTCTGCAATCATATACCTAGCATCTTATTTAATTCACCTGTTTGTTCTAAATTTAACAAATTATCAAAGCCTCCTATTGGCTTTTTATCAATAATAATCTGAGGAACTGTAGCAGCTCCTGCTATCGCTACTAATTTTTCACGAGAAATATTTTCTTCTTCAATATTAATTTCTTTATATTCAATATCTTTAGATTCTAAGAGTCTTTTTGCAGAAACACAAGAAGGACACCATGTTGTACTGTATATAATTACCATAAATTTCTCCTTTAATTTCATTAAATTTAATATATTAGTTTATAATTATCATCAACCAATATAAAAGGAGGACTAATGTTATTATCTGTTGGGGATCAAGCTCCAGAATTTAAATTAGAAAATCAAGAAGGAAATTCAGTTTCTTTAGATTTATTAAAAGGTAAAGTTGTGATACTATGGTTTTATCCAAAAGCAAGTACGCCAGGCTGAACAGTTGAAGGACAAGGGTTCCGTGATGAGCTCAAAAACTTTTCAGATTTAAATTGTGTTATTATAGGCGCGTCAGCTGATCCAGTTAAAAAACAAAAAAACTTTTTTAGTAAACAGTCATTTAATTTTGATTTATTATCTGACGAATCTCATGAAATGCTTAAAAATTATGGTGTTTGGGGAAAGAAAAAATTTATGGGTAAAGAGTATATGGGAATTAGCAGGGTTACATATATTATTGATACTGAGGGTACTATTAAAAAAGTATATGATAAGGTGAACACAAAAACACATGCTCAAGATATTTTGAATGATTTATAGAATATATCTTTCTCTATATTTTGTTTCATTTGTTCTAACACAAACATTTCCAATTCTTGGAACAGATGAAACACTTGATGTTATGACATGGAATGTTGAAAATTTTCCAAAACATAATTCAACTATTAATTATCTTGAAGATATTATAACAGATATTAAGATTGATGTTATTGCCTTACAAGAAATAGCTAGCCAAAATGATTTCAATCAATTAGTTGATAATTTAGATTCTGGCTGGGCTGGTTATAGGTACTCTACAAGTAATTATGGTGAGTTAGCTTTTTTAATTAATACAAATAATATAGATATTCTGCAAAGTCCCTATCCCATACTAAATCAGTATGAACATTACTTTGCATATAGACCGCCCTATGTGCTAAAAGTTTCATTTAATAATGAAGAGTTTATTATTATTAATGTACACTATAAATGCTGTGGAGATGGTGATTTAGATAATGACTATTGGGATGAAGAATATAGAAGATTACAAGCTAATCAAGTATTAAAAAATTATATAGATCTCAATTTCTCTCAAAAAAATGTTATTGTGTTAGGTGATTTTAACGACGATATAAGTGAGGACATAAACAATAATATATTTATAGATATTATAAATGATTATAATAATTTTTTATTTA
>TARA_B110000467_G_scaffold164745_1_pt1 | contig 11605 bp, 14 predicted proteins | sample TARA_B110000467 | Tara Oceans TARA_B110000467 (sample SAMEA4398341) | marine metagenome | biome: Polar Biome; feature: [MES] marine water layer (ENVO:01000295) within the mesopelagic zone...; material: water (ENVO:00002006), including particulate matter (ENVO:01000060) such... | reverse complement strand
TTTTTATTACGATTGATAACTTTTAAGCATTGAAAGCGCCATCGCCTCAGCGACTTTAATACCATCAATACCGGCAGACAAAATACCGCCTGCATAACCGGCACCTTCACCAGCAGGATATAAGCCTTTACTGTTGATACTTTCTAAGCTTTCTTTATCACGGGTAATATTAATCGGTGACGATGTACGCGTTTCAACCGCGGTTAAGGTTGCATCTGCCATTGAAAAGCCTTTGATTTTACGCTCAAATGCCGGCAATGCTTCACGAATAGCTTCAATAGCATAAGCCGGTAACGTTTCGCTTAAATCACAGTATTTTACCCCTGGTTTATATGACGGCTCTACAGCGCCATGCTCGCCACTTTTGCGCCCTGCAAGAAAATCACCCACAAGTTGCACAGGCGCATCATAGTTTTCGCCGCCAAGTTTGAAAGCAGTTTCTTCAAGACGACGCTGAAATTCAATACCGGCAAGCACATTATCTTTACTGCCGTTTTCATCATAATCTTCCGGCGATATACCCACGACAATAGCACTGTTAGCATTGCGTTCGTGGCGTGAGTATTGGCTCATGCCATTAGTCACTAAACGCCCTTCTTCTGAAGCTGCTGCAACCACCGTACCGCCAGGACACATACAAAAACTATAAACAGAACGGCCATTTTTACAATGATGTACCAACTTATAATCCGCTGCGCCTAAAATAGGGTGACCAGCACTTTTACCAAAACGGGCATCATCAATCACCGATTGCTCATGCTCGATTCTAAAACCGACTGAAAATGGCTTAGCTTTAATAAACACGCCTTTTTCATGCAGCATAGTAAAAGTATCACGCGCACTGTGACCAATCGCAAGCGCAATATGCTTAGTTTTTAACACTTCACCCGTAGCCAACGTTAAGCCCGTGACTTGCATGTTGTTGCTATCGTCATCTATTTTTTCAAAATGGATATCGTCAACACGTTGTTCAAAACGCACTTCACCACCCAAACGGTTTATTTCAGCGCGCATTTGCTCAACCATAGTGACCAACTTAAAAGTACCGATATGAGGTTTACTGACATACAATATTTCATCAGGTGCGCCAGCATCAACAAATTCATGTAACACTTTGCGGCTATAATGTTTAGGGTCTTTTACTTGGCTGTAGAGCTTGCCGTCAGAAAAGGTGCCAGCACCACCTTCACCAAACTGCACATTCGATTCAGTATTAAGAATTTTTTTACGCCAAAAACCAAAGGTATCTTTAGTACGTTGACGTACTTCTTTACCGCGCTCTAAAATTATCGGCTTAAAGCCCATTTGCGCTAACAGCAAACCAGCAAATAAACCACAAGGCCCCATACCAATAACCACTGGACGCTCGGTTAAATTCTCTGGTGCTTGGCCAACAAATTTATAGCTGGTGTCAGGACTGGCTTTAATATTTTGATTTTTAGCATGCTCAGCAATCAGTTCGGCATTTTTTGTTGTATCGACATCTAAGGTATAGATCAAAATAATATTGTTTTTTTTACGCGCATCGTAGCCACGCTTAAACATTGAAAAACTTGTTAGCTGCTCAGCGGTGATGTTTAATGTTGCAAGAATAGCTTGCTCTAATTCTTCAGGTTGATGATTTAGTGGTAATTTGACGTTAGTTAAACGCAACATATAATGTATCCAAAGCGAGACTAGGGTAAAAATTTTTGCCATTTTACCTGATAGTACTAGCGATACCAAATACTAAACCTGAACAATACAAAAACAATAATTGAATTTGCTAGTAAGCTAGGTATGATCGGCGCTTTCATCGCAGCAGTGCGAGTCGATTTAAGATCTCAACAAGATAAAATGAGCAAAATATAATGGCCTTTGTAGTTACTGATAACTGTATTCAATGCAAATACACTGATTGTGTCGCGGTATGCCCTGCTGATGCTTTTCATCAAGGACCCAATTTTTTAGTCATTAACCCTGAGTCATGCATTGATTGCGACCTATGCCCAGTTGAATGCCCAGCAGAGGCTATTTACCAAGAAGATGAAGTACCAGAAAACCAAAAAGACTTTATCGAGCTTAACGCTGAATTAGCAAAACTATGGCCTGTGATCACCGAAGTTATACCCGCGCCAGAAGATGCCGAGCAATGGGACGGCGTACCAAATAAAATTAACCACCTGATCACCGATCTCGATTAATACCAAGTTAATACCCTTGATTAGCAAAGGCATTAGTGATTATCGCTACGCTTTATAGCTTAAAATTCGCACTTTGCTTAAAAATGTCCATACTGAAAATACCGTTCATCAAGTGAGTATTTAGGAGGCAACATGCCCCATAAACTTAAAGAGCAACGTATTGAATGTCCAAACTGTGGTCACAACATCCGTGTCAGCTTAGACGCTAGCGAAGGTGATCAAGATTACTACGATGAATGTCCCGCCTGTTGTATGGAAATACATTTGAATTTACATATTGATGAATACAATCAAAAAATTCAACTGGCGGTTGCAAGTGACGATGAGCAAGTATTTTAAACGCCTTACAGGCATCATCACTAAACAAACCTTGTAGCTTGTAGACAGCAATATATTGACATAATAGATATGTTAGGGCGTTTAATAGCATTACTCAAATGAATGCTAGCGTAAATTCATTCGCTCAATGGTTTGTACTATGGTCATGGTTTGCTGATCAAATTCAATGTTAACCTTATCGCCAATAACCACCTGTTGTAAATTGGTACGAGATAAGGTTTCAGGGATCAAATGCACCGAAAATAAATCACTAACTTCCGCGCCAAGCGTTAAACTAATACCATTGATACTAATAAAGCCTTTAGCAAAGATATATTTTTGATACTCTGGCGCTAAACTAAAGCTGAGTGTGCAATTATCTTTGCTGTCAATTCGTTCGATAACAACAGCTTGAGTATGAACATGACCACTGAGCATATGGCCACCAATTTCATCGCCAACTTTCAAAGAACGCTCAACATTAACTTGTGTCCCTAAAGCAATATTTGCCAGATTAGATACCCGTAATGTTTCATCAATAACATCAAAACTGATAAAGCTTTTATCCGATGTCAAATGACCAAACTCAACCGCGGTTAAACAAACACCATTAATAGCAACGCTGGCCCCTATTTCAAGCTGTTCAATTAAGCGATTTTCCAAGGATACTTTTAAGCTTATCGCATTATTTTTACTAATTATCGCAATTACTTCAGCTTGTGATTGCACTATACCTGTAAACATATATCATCCAGATAAATAACTTTATTTTTGCTATCTTAGCAAGAAAAACCTAATGATATAATTGCCTTGATGAACATTAATCGCTTTTTTTCCAATAGTAAAAACCTAATGAAATTGGCTTACCCAATTTTAATTGCTCAATTGATCCAAAATTTAATGGGCTTTGCTGACACCGTTATGGCCGGCCGTGTTAGCGCTACTGATATGGCAGCCGTTGCTGTTGCCAGTAGTGTTTGGTTGCCATTGATTTTAACCATTTCAGGCTTGGTTATGGCACTGGCAAGTATTATTTCGCAATTGTCTGGCGCTAAACAATTTGATGACGTAGCAAAAGCAAGTTATCAAACCGCCTGGATAGCCGTCTTCTTTTCAATTGTCATCATTATTGCCTACTACATCGCCACACCTTTATTAATAAACTCAATCGCTCTAGAGCCTGAGCTAAAACATCTGATGTTCGACTATTTGGGTTACATAGTTTGGGGTGGTCCAGGTTATTGTCTTTACTTGGTATTACGTAACTACTCTGAAGGTTTGTCTTTTACTCGCCCAACCATGATCATCAGTATCTTGGGCTTATTAATTAACATCCCCGCTAACTACATATTTATTTATGGTGAATTCGGTATGCCAGCACTTGGCGGTGCGGGCTGCGGTATTGCAACAGCCATAGTGTACTGGGTGATGTTTGCTGGCATGCTGGCTTATACGTATTTTTCAAAGCACTTAAAACAGGCGCCGCTGTTTAAAAAATTCTATTGGCCTGATTGGGCAGCAATGAAAATTATTCTAGCTTTAGGCATGCCAATTGCATTTTCATTACTTTTTGAAGTCAGCTTATTTGCTGCCGTCGCGATAATATTAGCGCCATTTGGTGCTAATGTAGTTGCAAGCCATCAAATAGCGATTAACTTCTCAGGACTTGTTTTTATGGTGCCACTGAGTTTAGCCATGGCAGTAACAATAAAGGTTGGCTTTGAAGTGGGTAATAAAAAGTTAGAAAATGCTAAAGAACTTTGTCGGTATTCTGTCATATTAGGATTAATTATTGCTGTTGCAACAGCAGCCTTAACGTTACTGTTTAGCACACAAATAGCCGCCATTTACACCACGGATACAGAGGTACTTGAACTTGCTGCTAGCTTAATGTTTTTGGCCGCTCTATTTCAATTTTCAGATGCGATACAGGTTATTTCAGCAGGCGCATTACGTGGCTATAAAGATACAAAATCTATTCTGTATATTACTTTTTTCTCTTACTGGGTTGTTGGCTTATCACTGGGGTTGATATTAGGCCTAACCGACTGGATAGTGCCAGCAACAGGCCCTTATGGTTTTTGGGTTGGTTTTATATCAGGTTTAACCGTTGCTGCTGTATTACTAGCTTGGCGTTTAAAAGTAGTGCAACAACGCCTCGATCAACAAATCGCGGTAGAGGCCTCAGTGTCATAAACCCATGTTCATGCGATTTATTAGGCTATTTGCAGTTTAAATGCACAACAATAACGACAACTGCTGAATTAATCAGCAGTTGCATAGTATTTTAAATAAAATCACTTGCACTTAATAAAACAGATCGCTAACATAGCGCCTCGTTGAGTTGCTCAACGTTTGTAGTAAAAAGCTCGCTTAGCTCAGTTGGTTAGAGTACTTGCATGACATGCAAGGTGTCACTGGTTCGAGTCCAGTAGCGAGCACCAAATTAAGGTTCATTAAGAACCCAGAAAGAACCCGAAAAGCCTTTATTAAAAGTTTCTCGGGTTTTTTTGCGTCTAAAATTCATCTTAAAAAGTGTTTAATCACTTGCTAGTATTCCCAATTAAAATTTTAATAACAGTAGGTTAGTAAATGCATACATTATCTCAGTTAAAGTCTGGAGAACTAGCAGGTATCACACGTTTAAAAATATCTGAAAATTTAACCTGCTTCCCGGTAGAGATTTTGTCATTAGCTGATAGCTTAGAAATTCTAGACTTATCAGATAACCAATTAACCGCGCTACCAAACGAACTTGTTAAGCTAAAAAAACTGAAAATAATTTTCGCCTCAAATAACCTTTTTACTGCCCTGCCAGAAGTACTAGGTGGTTGTGAAAATTTAGAGATGGTTGGCTTTAAGTCGAACCAAATTAAGCACGTACCTGCTGATGCTTTACCCGCGAAATTACGTTGGTTGATATTAACCGACAACTGCATTGAAACGTTGCCTGACAGTTTAGGTGAACGCCCAAGATTACAAAAACTGGCATTAGCAGGCAATAAGTTAACGGCCCTACCCTTAACTTTAGCTCAGTCAGTTAACCTTGAATTAGTGCGTATTTCAGCGAATAACTTAACTGAATGTCCAACACAGTTACTTAGCTTACCTAAGCTTGCTTGGTTTGCCTTTTCAGGTAATCCTTTTAGCCACGCAGAACTTAATATCGTATCAGTGCCATCGCTCAAAGCATCAAGTTTTGCCTTACACAATGTGCTAGGGCAAGGGGCTTCAGGGGTTATTTCAAGAGCAACGTGGCATGAAGCCCAAACAGAATATCCTCATGAAGTGGCCGTTAAAGTTTTTAAAGGCTCGGTGACCAGTGACGGTTATCCAAAAGACGAATTACAAGCATGCTTAAAAACCGGCAGTCATAAAAACATCGTTCGCTCTTTAGCACAAGTTAATGAGAACGGTTATTTAGCCTTAATTATGGTTTTAATACCCGAGCATTTTAAAAACTTAGGCTTACCGCCAACGTTCGATACTTGCACACGTGATACTTTTCCGAGCGGATTTACTTTAAAGGTTAACGACATTGATAAAATAATCACGCAAATGGAAGCTGTATTCGAACACTTACATAGCAATCAAGTTTGTCATGGCGATTTATATGCACATAACACCTTATTTGATGATAACGCTAATATCATTTTTGGCGACTTTGGTGCAGCAACTATGTATCACATGTTAGATAACGCTCAGCAGGCATTAGTGAAAAATATTGAGCGCAGAGCATTAAATTACTTCATTAAAGATTTATTAACTATTTGCCATCAACAAGATCAACATAGCCCAATGTTTAGGGCGATTGAACAAAAAATTAGTCGTAACAATGCAAGTTAACACGCATTAAATCATAATAACCTAGCCTGTCGTTTTATTTTAACAGCGCTAATGTCGAAATTATTAATGAGTTATCACTTACCCTTGTTATAATGTCACGACGCAAATTTTATAGAAGACATCATGAACTACATCTCAATTGACGAATTAAAAAACGCTTGGATATTCAAGCATAAAAGCCTGCCGATTAAGATAGGTGATAAACGAATGATAAAGCCTATGGCAACAAGCCGCGCCAAAATGCTTTGGGATGGCAATATTAGTAAACAGGTTGATCATCCTGACTTCTTTAAAAAAGGTGATTGGCCAGAAAACAGTAAAAATTGGACAGATAATGGCAAATGGGAAAGCATATGGGATAGCGACGATAGTGCTTTACCCGAGCAAATATTAGCCCATTTAGCATGGGATAATAATACCGTAGTTTATTATTGCAGTGCTCGTGATAACGTTATCGAAACAACGTGGGCGGTATTCAAGCGTTGTTGGAAAAACTTTTTGTTCATGGATGACGGTGCTATTTTAATTGCTAAAAAACGCAAAGAAACCGCACAGTTTCTTTCAACCGGTTATTTTAAAGTAGGCCACAAACCGATATAAACACTGATTAAGATATTATTAAGCGTATTTATACTGTATTGATATCTCTGATTAATTAACTGTAATGCTTTATTGGGAATATTTAGGTCAACACTATGTCGAACTCTATGCCATTAGAAAAAATATTTATTATTATGGCCATCATACTCGGCTTAGGCTCAGCCGTTGATTTAGCCTACTCTATAATAAGCTTAGATTTCGCATTCGCTGAGCTATTACGGTGCTTGTTAAATATTATTATTGCGGTGTTTTTATATCGATACTTTAAGAAAAAACAGCAAGCTAAAATATCCTTAACTACAAAAAATGAGCAAAGTATCATTAATTAAAACACCAGTTAAAGCATGATTGCTTAAAACATCATCAGCGACTAAGTTTGGCGATTACCAACAACCATAACGCTAAGGCCATTATCAGCATTTGATACATCAATATTTATCTAAGCGATAACACATCAACGCAACGTGACCAGCGAGTTTTTGGCTCACATTCGAATAAGTTTTCAAATATATTGGGCAGAGACTTTTTGACTTTCAGCTTTATGGAGTAAGCATTTAATGATAGATATTTTAGCTGTTTTTATTACTTTTTTTGCCGTTATAGACCCAATCGGCACGGTACCAGTTTTCATCGCTGTAACCGATCAATATGACCAAAAAACCAAGCGCCGCATTGCTTTATTATCTACCATTGTTTCAATGTGCGTATTATTGTTTTTTGTTGTTGTGGGTGAATTTGTACTCAAAGCGCTATCAATTCCGTTGCCTGCATTTCAAATATCAGGCGGTATTATATTATTCCTCTTCGCGTTAAATATGATCTTTGGCGACAGCAAACCTGAAGAAGAAATAAGATTATTAGATCAATCTCATAAAGATACTGCGGTTTTCCCACTTGCTGTACCTTCAATTGCAAGCCCTGGTGCAATGTTAGCAGCCGTTTTACTCACTAAAAATTCGGTATACAGTATTTGGGAGCAAATACAAACAGCGGCGGTGATGCTGTCAGTGTTAGTGATAACTTATCTCTTAATGCTGCTAGCGGGCTCTATTAATAAAATTATAGGCAGCAGTGGCGCTAGTGTCATAAGTCGAGTGATGGGGTTAATACTTGCCTCTGTTGCAACGACAAACATTCTTGTAGGTTTCAGTGAATATTATAGTGTTCAGTAAGTATAACTAACGCATATCTTACTCAAGCGCTCTTCATTTTTCTTGAGGGGCGTTAGCAAACAAACTTATCAATATCTTAAAACACGAGCGACAACTTGACGCCAGCAAATGCTTGATTCTCAGCTTTCCAATATTCACCATCAATTTGTCTTAAACGCGTAAAGGCTTCAATCTGTACGTGCTCAAATTTAATTCCAGCGCCAACGCCAACATAACCATCAATATTGTTAGCGTCATCATAACGACGCCGATTACTCACCACAAAATTGTTGTCGTCATCAGCTGAGTAAATACGGTAGTCATCATCTTCATCACGATCTTGAAGTACTAATTCAGCTAAATCAAAACCAACTTCTGCATAGGCAAAGACATCGGAAAAATAGCCTACTTTCAATCCAGCTTCCCATGCTAAATAGTCATGTTTAATATTATCTCGGTCGGTAACATCGCCATGACCAATGGAGGTTAAAACAGAAATACCAAAGTTTGAATCTCGATTGGTTAGCCACATTTCAGCGCCAATACCCGAAATATGATCCTCGTCATTAACTTCATTTTTAATAAAAAAGCCAAACCTAGGGCTTTCGTATGCTTTAGCATTAAATATGGAAAGAAATAACAGCATAAAGAGCAAAGTCAATAATAAAGCAAACCTCACTTTACTTCCCCTGCTGTACTTACGGTAATGTTGCGTTAATATCGACATTGTAGTGCATACTCTTTGAAGTGCTTAATACCGTAAGCTTAAGTAAAATAACTGTTTAATTCAGTAGCCAAACTGTCAGTTAAAGCATAATTAATGTCAGAAAATGTAAGAAGCGATATAGCAAACAAGAGTTGTATAGCAAGAATAAGCATGGGGTAAATACAGACTCATCTGAACAAACTCAATTTTTATGAGCTTATAAAACCATGATGTAACGATGAAAAGTAGCTTGTAAATTAGCCATTATCAAATAGCCTACAATAACCCAAAGCAACAAATACTATGGGTCTATAGGCTCGTAAACTAGACGTTCATGATCTTGATTAAGGCTTTAAGCCTGTTCTTTAATAGCTTCGGCGCTAGGTATTTTAATCGTTTTTTGATACGACTTCGCTAGGCTGAACACTTGACGTTTCACCCGAATCTTCACTAGACAATAGCACCGCAAACCAACTCCCTTCTGCCGAGTTTTCTAAGGCAATTTTGATGATCATAGTCAAAGGGACTGACAACAACATGCCAACGGTACCTAATAACCACCCCCAAAAGATTAATGAAATAAACACCACTAAGGTTGAAAGCCCAAGACCTCGCCCTAAATAACGCGGTTCAACGACATTGCCCATCACAGTGTTAATGGTTAAATACCCTAAACCAATAAGACCTGCGGCGGCTGGCCCTAATTGTAAAACAGCTAATGACATTGCTGGTACAGCAGCGATAATTGAGCCAATACACTATCAAGAAGTGTAATAAGAAAAATTCTTGAATAGTCAGCTACCATGAGAGCTAGAGAGTCAATCCATTCAAAATTCGATTTTTTCATAAAATTCATAAAATACTGAGCTGAAATTCCATTTTTCATAAAAATAGAAATATAATATTCAGAAAATTATTAGGTATAAATCAAAATAAACATGAAAAATAAAAGATAATATTTTTTATTTTCTTAAAATACACAGCAAATTGAGGTTGAGTTACAGCTCATTAACTATAGGAAAACCAAACTCTCTCTTCATATCTTCATATTCTCTTCTTTCAGGTTTAGACATAAACGCCTGATATAAGTCGCAACCAATGTGATCGTCAAGGCTGATATTAAAGCTACCCAAGTCAATACCAAGAAAATCCACTATTATTCGGTAGTATTCGTCCTTATTCAACTTACATGTACTTAAGATATCTGCTTGAGTTAATTGAACATCATATTCATCTAACTCTTCGTAAATAGCATTCAAAGTCGCTCTAAAGTAACTTGTTTCTAATTCAAAAAATGGCTTGTCTAGTTTGTTAAGAGAAACATTCAGCAATGAGTCATCGGAGCGAACATAGTCAAAGTAGTCCTTAGGGTTAGCAACCCCTTGGGATATACTGAAAATGACACTTCCAGGACAAGCACCAACTTCGCTTGCAATATCAGCAATAGACTCACCACGAAAGACTTGATACAACTTAAATAGCGTATGTGATAATTTAAATTTATTTTTGTTATAACAAGAAAAAACAGAACTATTTATAGGAAGAGATTCGCCATAAAAGACTTCAGAAAATGATTTTTGATATTTTTTAAACGCTTCACCAGACAGTACAGGGCTATTGCAATAGACACAATTCATAATAATTCTCCAACAAACAAGGCCTACTAAACGCTTGTTCATTTTAAATATTACAAATTGTTCGGGTGCGTCGACTTCGCCGTTATAAATAAGTAGGCGCAGGCTTCCCGTAAGCCTACGGGCTATATTAAACAATTAATTAGATAAAAATATACTTTTATTTTTTGCTTCACGACATTTTATTCATAAACAGATTTAGTAATTATCTCCCCTAAATTCCCAAGACTCATATATGAGAATTCTTTTTCTGTGTACTTCAAATATTCACCGCTCAATATCAGCAGAAGACTATTTTCGTTCTGTAACCCCCTAGTCACGAATTTAAGTTAGCAGGGTTGAATGAAAAATACTGCAAAAAAATAGCAGTACGCTATGTACAGTTGAGCTTTTAGAGTGGGCTGATAAGGTTTTTGTTATGGAACCAATGCACTTAGAAAGAATAGCTAATTACGCTGGGCCTCATTACTTTCAAAATTGAAGTTTTAGGTGTTGATGACATCTACCAGTACAACCAAGCGGAGTTAATAGAAGAGTTTATAACATGCGAAAAGCTTAAATTCATTCTTGATGAATAAGATTTTTAAACTCCTCATACCTCATGTTCAGTATACAAGCGATAACTTCTAAGCGGTCGAATTCATTCAGATAATCAATGTCATCAAAAGCTGTATTAATTGTTTCCCAATAACGTTGAAGACTAACTAAACATTCAGGGCTTGTATCGAATTCTAGTAGGTTAATTGTATCTTGTTGAGCTAATCCATTCGCTAAACTCAGTTTTAAATCTTTTAAAGATTTATAACCGTAAAAGTCAATCGCAATAGTCCTTTGTGCCTGATTCAATTTACAACCGGTAAAGCTTGCCAAACGACGAGCTTGTCGTTTAATTGTCTTTTCATATATTGATTTTTCTTCAGGCACTAAAAGTCTCCTAAAGCACCGAAAAATCCACAACATATTCGTTACTTAAGAAGTATTAGCTAATTTTTTGATGGGCTTTCGCTTTGTTTTTGTGGTCACAGGCTACCATCTTAGCCTAAGCAACATGTAAAGGTGTAATACACCTAAGTGTAATTCTACATGTTTTATTTATTTAACGAGTATCTCTATTTACAGCGTAAGCGTCTAGCGAACCACACCTAGCATCGATGTTCTGATTATCTA
>TARA_B110000467_G_scaffold62162_1_pt1 | contig 11790 bp, 11 predicted proteins | sample TARA_B110000467 | Tara Oceans TARA_B110000467 (sample SAMEA4398341) | marine metagenome | biome: Polar Biome; feature: [MES] marine water layer (ENVO:01000295) within the mesopelagic zone...; material: water (ENVO:00002006), including particulate matter (ENVO:01000060) such as...... | reverse complement strand
GCACCATGAAGATAATAGGTTAGGATTAGAAATTATATAATCTTTTCAAAGTAAAAGAATATTTCCCGTTCCTGAAACTATCTCTTGAAAGCAGATTTTCTGGTATCCATTAACCCTTATCTGCCCTTAAATTTTACTCACCTAACGGGAGAATATATGGAATTTTACCAAAGTTTATTTTATGCCACCCCAATTTTTTCATCCTTAATATTGATTGAAATTGTTTGGGGTAAAGTTTCAGGAAAAGACGTGTACCATAATATTCCAGATGCATTGGCCAGTATCAGCTCAGGGATTGCCAATATTATTGTGAAAACTATGGGTATCTATATTACCATTATTGGGTATGCATGGTTTTTTAATAGAGTGGCTATATTTACCATTTCTCCGTATTCAGTATGGGCATGGGTGACCACCTTTGTTGCGCTTGACTTTTCAGGGTATTGGGTTCACCGATGGTCACATAGAAGTAACTTTCTATGGCAAACCCATTTAGTGCATCACAGTAGTGAAGAATATAATCTTGCTGTGGCCCTTCGTCAGTCTACATCAGGCTTATTTAATTATGCTGGGTTCTTACTTATCCCCGCTGCAATTATGGGGGTACCACCAGAAATGATCGCTGTAGGTAGCTTTATTCATCTCTATATGCAATATTGGTATCATACCCAGCTAATAAATAAAATGGGATTCATTGATAAACTTATAGTCACACCCACTCATCATCGGGTCCACCATGCAATGAATCCAGAATACATAGATAGAAATTTTGGACAGATATTTATGGTTTGGGACTATCTCTTTGGGACGTATCAAGCAGAATTAGATGATGTGCCACCCATTTATGGAATTACCGTTCCTGTTCATACATGGAATCCATTTAAGATTGATTGCATGCATTGGTGGAGTATGTTGAAAGATACATGGTATGCAGACAGGTGGATAGATAAATTTAATATATGGATTCGCTCCACTGGCTGGCGACCAGATGGTCATGCTGAAAAATATCCATTAAGTAAAGTAAATGATACCTCGCAGCTAAAAAAATATAATGCAGAAATTTCATTTCCCTTAATGATATGGAGTCTTTTAGAAGTATCATTGGTTGCATACCCGGTCACTATGCTATTTTTTTGGATGCTGGCACAAGGTATGAGTGTTGAGGAAAAAGTATTGTTTACAGCATTTTCACTCTTTAGTATTTTTACTTACACAACAAGCATGGAGGGTAAGTCCACACGATTATTAAACATATTTCGTTTATTTTTTTCAGTGAGTATTGTTCTTCTATCCATTAATAATAATTTTGATTTCAATTTATTGAATTATTCGATAACACCGGTTTTATTGGGGTTCTATTCCATTGCGACCATATTCTCATTCATTAGGTCAGGAAAACTTAGTTAGTATAATTAATAGTGGCTAAAAACTCAGAAATTATAATTACAGGTATGGGTAGTATTTCCCCTTTGGGTGCTGATCCCAATTCTATGTGGCGCAATTATCGTAAGAGTGAAACAAAGATTCTAAGTAGGAAAGTTGCTACTGCTGATGTTCTTTGTGCACCATTGGATAATAGTGGGAATGAGTATATTAATTCAATTCGTAATGAAAATAACCAATTTCGCCATATTGATCGCAGTGTACTCATGGCAGTTTATGCGTCCCGTCAAGCTCTAAAAATGGCAAATTTGACTACGTTAAATAATATGGGTGTAAGTATTGGTTCATATCGAGGGGCAACGATAACCTGGGAGGCGCACCATGAATCTTTAATTAAATATGGTAAGGTTTCTCCATTAGTATCACCCATAACAACATTGGGAAATATCTCATCATGGGTTGCGCAAGACTTACAAAGGAATGGCCCTGATATTTCACATTCTATGACCTGTACTGCTGGGCTGGATGCAATTGCAAATGGTATGGCATGGTTGAGAGCAGGTATGTGTAAGACCTTTTTATGCGGAGGCAGTGAGGCATCGTTAACAAACTTTACCATTAAACAATTTCAAGCATTGGGACTATATTCAAAAGATATAAAATCACCATTTCCTTGTATGCCATTAGTGGCAGAAGAAACGCTGAAGAATAGATTGGTTATAGGTGAGGGTGCAGCTGTATTTAATTTAGAAAAATATGAGAATCATAAAGAAAAGCATATCCTTGCACGAATCAAAGGCTTAGGTTTTGGGTTAGAAAAATTATCATCATCTACATCAATTTCATTTTCTGGTGAGGGTTTTGAGCAATCTATGTTAAATGCTATGGATGATGCAGTTATAAATAATTTGGATGCCATTATTATGCATGCACCAGGAACGATAGAAGAGGATGAATCTGAACTAAATGCTATCTATAAAGTCTTTGGTGATTTACATCCCATATTACTCTCAAACAAATGGATGATAGGCCACACCTTTGGTGCGTCTTGCGCCCTAAGTCTAGAATTAGCGATCCATATTTTGCACAATCAAGAATATTCTAACTTTCCATATGATGTACGCGTATCCTCATATCATAAAGAAATCAAAAATATTATGATTAATTCGGCTGGATTTGATGGTAATTATATCTCAATTATTATAAGTAGATAGCAAGAATGAGGAGAAGAAGTAAGGTTCTTATACCAAATATCCAAAATACAACAACTAAATAACTCTATAAAGAAGCGGCCTACTTGGGGCAGCATCGCAAACAAAGTGGGGAATTTGGATATTTAGAAAGTAGAATCCATCTTCAATAGAGTTAGGTATATATGCCAATTCAGTAATGGTTTTCTTAGATTTTGGATTAACTTTACATTTAGGGTTCAAGCCATCTCCCCAAAAAATATGATGATTCCCTAAAATACCGTCATCTGACATTCTGTCTACTGAAGGGGTATCCACAATGAGATGTTTAACTTCCGTTTGGCAGATTATCGACATTGCGTTGTTAGTTAAAAATGGAGGTGGGTGCTGGGAGTATTTCATAAACCTTTTGTTGGGTTGATTTGGTTTTGTCCGGATAATCAAGGCATCCGGTACAGATTCCCAAAAATCCTTGTACTTTACTGAGATCATATCCGCTGAAATGACCCTTTCATTTCCATTTACATGGCAATGATAATTATCGGGAGAATCTGAATAGACTTCTGGGTCAACCGTGATTACTACTGCAGATATTAATGGTTCTATTAACATGGTACCAATATCACCTGGATTTTTAAGTAAATGCCCCACTGATTCAGTATGTGTTCCTGAGCAGTGAATATTCATGGATATTTCGGGCACATTGCAACTGGCGCCATTAGTTACTGACCAAGAACCCCCTACTGCCTTAAGGGATGATAACTTCCCTTGTTCAACATCATAAAAGTTTGGCTGCTTCCCATTAAAATTATAGGGAATAGATAGGTCTATAGCTGTAGATGTATCTATTGAATAATGACTGCCATTAATAGTTGTACCAATTATCATTCTATCTCCTTAAGCCTTTTATTTATCAGTATTTCTGCTTTGCATAAATCTAATTTTTCACACATTAATTCAGAAATAATTTTCTGTTGTATTTCACCTCTTTTATAAACTTCAGAATAAGGAATCGAAGAAAAGCTCACCATATTATATCGTGGTATGAATTTGTGAGGAAATTTTTCAGATAAGGTACTAGCGATTTTTTTTCGAAGAATATAATTTGGTTGAGTTACCAAGTCTCTCATTTCAATGTAATTTTCAATGGCCATTTTGGCGATCGAATCAACGTCTGGCTTACGTGTTTTATTGAATAAGGGGAGAGCCAGCTCCCAATTGTTATTTGATATGGATAAACAATCTAATAAAACCTGGCAATCCTCAAAGGAGGCATTCATGCCTTGACCGAAGAATGGCACCACTGCATGGGCTGCATCTCCAATGAGACAGAGATTGTCAGTATGCCATTTATCGGAATAAATAGTAGCTAATTTACCCGTGGGGTTATCAAAAAATGATTGTGGGAAATTTTCAAATAATGGCAATGCATCAGTAAAATGGGTATTGAAGAAATTAATTACATCAGCTTGATTTTTTAAACTGGCAAAACTAACCTCTCCTTCATTTGGCATAAAAAGGGTGCAAGTAAATGATCCATCAGTATTAGGTAATGCGATGAGCATAAATGTGCCTCGTGGCCAAATATGTAGAGAATTATTATCTATTTGAAATTTGCGAGTATTTCCAGGTTTAATATTCAATTCTTTATATGCATGGCCCAAAGGTTCAGCTCTAGAAGGTGAATTTGTCGTTGTGTCGATAAACTTACGTAATTTTGACCCAACACCATCTGCCCCAAAAATAATACCTTTATTTGGAATAGTCCTTCCAGAAGAAAATTTTAATTCGTCACTGGTAACTTCTATCAATGTGTGGTTAAAATAAATATTCACCTTACCAGTATTTTCAGTGGCTGTCATAAGAACTTTGTTTAATTTATCTCTTGATACTGAATTTATGTATTCATTTGAATTTAAACTATATGGCTGGAAATCTAATTCGCCATTTTCACAGTGAATCATTCGACCTTTCATTGGAATTAAATACGGTGCAATATCCTTAAATACATTAGCTGACTTTAGGGCTTGTATACCACGGTGGGAGAGTGACAGATTAATAGAGCGTCCTGTATGACTTGATCCTTTACGCGGATCAAGTCGTTTTTCATATAAATCTATGGTATAGCCTTTCTGAGCCAATAATAAAGCGAGTAGGGGGCCAGAAAGACCTGAGCCGATAATGATTATTCTTTTATTCATTTATTAATATCTTCAATCGATGAACAAACTCAAAGCAATCCAGAAAAGTATTATATAGAGGCACGGGTGCAATACGGATTATATCTGGCTCTCGCCAGTCAGTAATTATACCCACGCTATTAAGTCTATCCGTGATATTGTCAAAAGGTTTTATTAAGCGTAGAGATAATTGGCATCCACGATTATTCGGTTTACTTGGAGTAATAATTACAATCTCATTCGCGAGTTCAGATAAGATTAATTCCTCTAAATAGTTTGTTAGGGAAATACTCTTTTCGATCAAATTTTTCATCCCTGCTTCATGAAATATTTCTAAACTGGCCAGCAGAGGTGCCATTGCCATGATGGGTGGATTTGATAATTGCCATGCTTCGGCGGTATTTATTGGGACAAACTTCTCAGGCATTTTAAAGCGAGTAGATTTATCATGACCCCACCACCCTTCAAAGCGAGGAATATTTGTTTTGCCCAAATATTGTTCATGAATAAATACACCTGAGGGCGCACCGGGACCTCCGTTGAGATATTTATATCCACACCAAGCGGCAAAATCTACATTCCAGTCATGGAGTTTTAATTCCAAATTACCTGCTCCATGCGCCAGGTCGAAACCAACCACACAATTATTTTCATGGGCCTTCTTTGTTATGGTTTCCATCTCAAAGGCTTGACCTGAATAATAATTGACACCACCTATAAGTACCATGGCAATTTCATCACCATAATGATCAAAGTTGTCCAATATGCAATTGGTACTAATGATTGTGCCCTCATCAGGCTCTAGAATTATCAGGTCATCAGTGGGGTGATTACCATGAAGCTTCAACTGCGATTGTACCGCATATATATCTGATGGAAAGGCATTATTTTCGATGAGAATTTTCTTCTTTTTACCTTTAGGTCGATAGAAAGAGGTCATAAGTAAATGTAGATTCACTGACAGGGAATTCATTACCACAATCTCTTTTTCCAGCGCTCCAACGATCTCTGCAGAATATTTAGTTAAAAGCTCATGGTATGGCATCCATGGTCGTTTTGCATGGAAATGACCTTCTACACCATATTTTTTCCATGCTTCCAATTCTTCATTGATAAATAAGGCTGCAGTATCTGGTTGAAGGCCAAGTGAATTCCCACAAAAGTATATGAAGGGTTCCCCCGATTCTGTTTCAGGTAAGTGGAATCTTCTTTTAAAATGAGAGAGTGAATCTTCTTGGTCTAATATTTTAGCTATTTTAATGTTCATAAATAGCGACTTAAATAAAAAAAATCTTTTCGTTTAAGCCCAGCCATTCAAATGCGGTACCTGAAAGTAATCTCTGTTTAGCGGAATTGGGTAAACCCATAGATTCAATAAGCTTACCAGGATGATGTTCACCTAAGGGAAATGGGTAATCAGATCCCAAAGCAATACGCTCTACACCCATGGTTTCAATTAGGAATTTCATTGCATTTTCGCTATGTACTAATGAATCCACATAGAAATTTTTCATATATGATGATGGTAGGATGGAATTATCCATGGCACATAAATCGGGTCGTACATTAAACCCGTGATCCACACGTCCAGCGGTAAATGGGAATGCACCCCCACCATGCGCAAAGGCAATTTTTAAATTGGGATATCGTTCAAATACACCCCCAAAAATGAGTGAGCATATTGCTCGGGAAGTTTCTGCCGGCATACCTACCAACCATGGAAGCCAGTACTTCTCTATATCAGATTGACCCATCATTTCCCAAGGATGAATAAAGATCGAACAACCTATTTTTTCTGCATGTTCAAAGATAGGGGTAAACAGCGTTTCAGATAAATTGAGGCCGTTAATATTAGAACCCATTTGGATTCCGGGAAGGTTTAGCTTATTTATACATCGATCCATTTCTTGAATAGCTAAGTCAGGATTCTGCATAGGGATTGTACCTAGTCCAATATATTTGGATGGGTTTTCCTGGGAAAGGTTAGCTATATGATTATTGAGAAATTGAGAAAGCTCCAGGCATTCATTATCTTTTGACCAATAAGAGAATAATGCAGGAATAGTTGATAATACTTGCAAATTCACACCTGATTCTTCACATTCTTCCATTCGAGCTTGATGGGACCAACAATTACAATCAACTCGCCGAAAAGGTTTATTATCTTTGAGTAGCATGGCCGTTTTATCATCAATGGGATCCATGCGTAAAAAGCGTGGGTCAGAAAAAGTATTAGTGAGAGAGTTAAGGTTCTCTGGCAGAATATGAGTATGGATATCAATTTTAAGCATTATTTTTTTTCTAAAAATGACGAACATAATTTACATGTTCGCGCCTCTTTATTTGACCAGAAACCATCAAAAATAAGAGGGAGTTGATTTGCAATATCTGTAAGAGGCAAATACTTCTCATAAAGCAAATTATGGCATTTATCGCAGTACCATTGAAATCCATCCAGTTCATGGTTAGCCCGTTTTCTCTCAATTACTAAGCCAATAGTATTTTTAAATCGCTGTGGTGAATGGGGAATCTTTGGAGGTAGGAGGAAAATATCCCCCTCGTTAATGGTAATATCTTTTGGCCTATCATCTTCTATGATACGAAGAATCATATCACCCTCTAGCTGATAGAAAAATTCTTCACCTTCATCAATATGATAGTCTTTTCTAGAATTAGGTCCACCAACAACCATAATTATCATTTCAGTGTTTTCAAATACCATTTTATTACTAACTGGTGGTTTTAGGAGATGACGATTTTGGTCAATCCAGTGTTTGAAATTAAATGGGGATAGCAATACTTACTCCTTTAATACTGAATTACAGAGGGACTGAGAAAATTTTTCTCAATTGCCCTGAGTTATCTTGGTTAAATTATTGCAATACATTTCAATTCTATACCAATAGGTGTAGGCAAACAATTGATTTCAATAGTTGTCCTGCATGGCTGGCTTTCTTTGAAGTATTCCGCATAGATTTTATTATAAACCTCAAAATCATCCTTCATATTAGTAAGAAAAACAGTTATATCTACTAAGTTATCCCATGAGGAACCAGAATCTTCTAAAATTGCTCGAACGTTAGCAAATACAGAATGGCATTGTATCTCAATATTATAGGATGAAATTTTACCATTTGCATCAACAGTTACACCGGGGATTTCCTTTTGTCCCCTCACTCGTGGGCCTACACCAGATAGAAAAAGCAAATTCCCAACACGACGGGCATGAGGGTATGAACCAACTGCCTCTGGTGCATTTTTGCTATTAAATCTACCTACACTCATATTTTTATACACACATTCTTTGGTTCTGTAAAAAATTGCAATGATTTAAATCCACCTTCACGTCCCAAGCCAGAGTTTTTCATACCACCAAAAGGGATCCGTAAATCACGGAGCATCCATGTATTTACCCATATAATTCCCGCATCAATCTGAGAGGAAACTCGATGAGCACGACTCAGATCTTTTGTGAAAATACTGGCTGATAATCCATACTTTGTGGAGTTTGCCATCTCAATAACTTCTTCTTCTTCTTTAAAGGGAATAATGCTTACCACTGGTCCAAATATTTCCTCCTGATTAGTGCGACATAAGTGGGAAAGACCTTCTATGATTGTAGGCTCAATATAGTAGCCTTTTGAGAGTTCACCTTCTAAAATAACCCTATTTCCACCAATTAGGATTTTACCCCCTTCAGATTTAGCTAATTCAATACATTGTAATATTTTTTCTAAATGTTCCTTAGAGACTATTGCACCTAAATTAGAAGTGCTATCTTTTGGATTTCCAACTTTTAGCAATTTTGTTTTTTTTACAAAATCATCTCTGAATCTTTCATAGATAGATTCCTGTATAAATAGTCGAGATCCACAGAGGCATATTTGGCCTTGATTAGAGAATCCAGCTTTTACAGCAGTGTTAACGGATTCATCAAAATCTGCATCTTCAAATATAATATTGGGGTTTTTCCCACCCAATTCTAAAGATATTTTTTTAAACATGGGGGCTGCCAATTTGGCAATTTTTTCACCTGTGACTGTTCCGCCAGTAAATGAAATAATAGGTACATCTGGATGTTGAGTTAATGCTACACCTACTTTATATCCATAACCATGGACAATATTTAGAACACCTTTGGGGAAATTTGCTTTCAGGCAAATCTTAGTTAATAAATATGCTGTGAGTGGAGCTATTTCTGATGGCTTCGCAACTACCGTATTACCTGCAGCCAATGCAGGAGCAATTTTCCAGGTGAGTAGATAGAGTGGGAGATTCCAAGGAGATATACAACCAACTACACCTACTGGTTGACGTAAAGTATAATTAAGTGCTTTGCCATCCATTTCATGAATTTCTGAATTAAAATGTAACGAAGCTGTTGCAAAAAAACGAAGGTTTTCAGAAGCACGCGGAATATCAATAGATCGGGCAAGATGTTCAGGTTTTCCATTATCCTTAGATTCGGCTTCAGCTAACTCATTAATATGATTATCAATCTCCTCTGCTAATCGCATAATATGGTCATAGCGGATCTGTTTAGATAAGCTCTTCCATGACTTAAAAGCTTCTTTTGCAGCAGAAACAGCTATATCTATATCAGTATTGTCACTATCTGGAATCTGGGAAAATACTTTCCCGTTAACTGGAGATGAATTATCAAAGTACTCACCTGAATTTGGAGATACTAATTTTCCGTTGATAAAATTATTTATTTGAATCATGGATATATAATTTACAATTTTGAATTATAAAGAAAAAAAATACAGATAGTAAGGGCTCTAAGTCTATTTTTTTATTTAGATACACGAAAGTCGTCCTCCATCAACTGCAATGCTTACCCCATTAATATAACTTGCCGATGGTGATGCTAGAAAGGCGATTGCTTTCGCCGTTTCTTGAGGATTTCCAAACCTACCTGCCGGAACTGTAGATTTCATGGCAGTTGCAATATCTTTACTAGAAATATTTTGATTAACTGATTTCAAATCAATAAGAGATGCTAGTCTCTCAGTATCTGTAAATCCCGGGAGAATATTATTTACAGTAATACCGTCGAGACCAACCTCATAAGAAAGTGTTTTTGCCCATGATGCCACCGCTCCACGAATGGTGTTAGATACACCTAATCCCGGAATGGGTTGTTTAACTGATGTAGATATAATATTAATCACACGGCCGTAGTTAAATTCCTTCATTCCGGAATGAAGCGCTTGGAATAATATATGATTACAAATTAAATGGCGATTAAATCCAGTTATAAATTCATCGGGATGTGCTTTCGTAATGGGTCCACCCTTAGGTCCCCCAGAATTATTAATAAGAAGATGGTATTGGTTTCCATTGCGGATGTGGACCTTAATGGTATCCTTAATATTATCACTATTATCAAAGTCAGCAGTTAAGTATTGATGGTTCTGATTACCATTATTAGAAAGTAATGCCAGAGTTTTTTTTAATTTATCTTCGTTCCGTGCAAAAAGTGTAACATTAGCACCTATGCTTGAAAATTCAATAGCAGTAGCCTTTCCAATCCCAGAAGTACTTCCGCAAATTAAAGCATTCATTCCGCTCAGAGGTGAGGTTAGATTATTTTCCATAAGTAAAGTAAAACCCCAATTCTCTTTTAAGTTCTTTAGGTAGCACTGGTAATGATGAGCGCGGAATTATATAAGTTGATAGATTTGAAAAATCGCTAAAAACCGAATGTTTTTCTGCTGTTTTCTTCAAATAAGCATGGCCCGTTGATCCGCCCGTGCCAATTTTTACGCCAATCATTCTAAAAACTAGTTGATGGTGTCTGTTGCGCCACGATGTAAAAAGTTGGTCAACTTTTATAAGTTGAGTGAGTAGACGATGAGGTAGTTGTAAAATTGGTTCATCTCTATAGAGCTGAATAAATAAGGCACCCAAGGTAGCTTTTTGCGATAGGCGGCGATGACCTTCTTTTTGTAATTGGGTATACTTAGTTTTATCGAATAAGGCGTCATAGGTACGATGAATTGACTCATATTGTTTTAAACTATTTTTCTGAGTTTCATCATCCAGTTGAGTATTAACTTTTATTTGATTAATATCATTTTGAATCATTTTTTCAACCGCCATCTGGTAGGATGTCCAAAAATTAAATTCATCCATCTGTAGAAAGGGGGTGCGCTCTAGCCATTGCTCAAGCATGGTAAATAATGAAAAATCGCACTCAGAATCCAAAACTTTTTTTGAATCACTTTCATCTAATGCCTTATTGTAGCGCTGTTTCCCGTATTGAATTCGATCTTCAGCCTTCATACCCAGTTTATTTTCAATGAGACGAAACTGAGTAGATTGGAATCCTGATGAGGGAGTAAGTAAATCACGAAATTCAAGAAAATCCATAGGTGTCATGGTATCTAGAATTCCAATTTGATTTACCAATAGCTTTTGGATTTCAATTATCCTATCAAACCGTGTTACTACTGAACCTAGATTTTCTTCCTGAACATAATTACCCTTAAACATACCTAGTACAGAATTTAATTCATGCAATATTTGCTTAAACCAGAGTTCGTATGTTTGATGAATTATAATGAAGAGCATCTCATCGTGCACTGGATTGCCAGATTCAATAGACTTCAGTGACTGTAAATTCAAGAGATTGTCAAGTTTAAGGTATTCGCCGTAGCTTAATTTTTTATTTGTCATCACCTATATGTCTTTAAATTGAGTCTGAAAATTTAGGTTGTTTATCCGCAGCATGTGAAGTGAAATTTAAGGTTTTGAATGTAGGATCCTAAGTGTACCTGAATAACCTCCATAGAAGTAATTTAATATGATTCCCATTGTATACTCAGCAAGGATTAAAACTAATTAACTAATAGATTTTGATTTAATTTCTATCTGTATTAGGCAACACTTGTAAATAATATTATTATATAAAATCACTTAAAAAGTGATGCGTTAATAAATTCCCTAATAATTAATATTCCCTTAATGTGCTCTTAAACTATAGAATTAATGTTTTTTTAATTCACGTTTAATTGAGAATTTAACTTATATAT
>TARA_B110000467_G_scaffold103927_1_pt1 | contig 11813 bp, 8 predicted proteins | sample TARA_B110000467 | Tara Oceans TARA_B110000467 (sample SAMEA4398341) | marine metagenome | biome: Polar Biome; feature: [MES] marine water layer (ENVO:01000295) within the mesopelagic zone...; material: water (ENVO:00002006), including particulate matter (ENVO:01000060) such as...... | reverse complement strand
CGGCATCAAAGCAGAAATGGCCTTTTTTGGCTGCAAAAAAACGCCCGCCGATGGGTATCGCGGATAAAGAATGTCCAAGCGTGTCCAAGCCGCCGCCGCTTGGGTAATTGAAGTTGAGACTTGCGAAGCGGAGGAGGCTGATATAGGTATGTCCAAGCATGTCCAAGCAAGCGGCAGCAGATTGGATCGGAACGGGCGAGGCAGCAGCGGATCAGCGGCTGGAGCCGGCCTATTGGCGCACCCGCGTTTTCCGCAACAGCTACGTCCGCGCCGGCAAACTGCACCGGGTGCGCGGCTGGTCGGCCAAGATCCAGCATCAGGGCGTGCGCCGGACGATCTCGCTCGGTGCTGTGGATCAGGATGTCGCGGCGGCGAAGGCGGCCGACCTGTTTGCCCAGCTTCAGCAAACCGGCTGGCCGGCGCTTGGCGCACATGAAGGGAGCATTCAGCCAAGCGTCACGTTCCGGCCGGGGAGCAGCGACCCGAGCGAGTCGATCGATTACTGGCGGCTGCGCCTAGTGGAGCGCAAGTACCGGGCAACGCCCGACGCCAAGCCGGAGTTTTCCTGCCGCATCGAGCACGACGGCGCGGGCTGCTACTTCCCGCTGGGCACCCTCAACGAGGCGCATGCCGCGGAGGAGTCGCTTGCCATCTTCAATTGCGTCACTGGCGAAGGTTGGGAGGCTGCTGCTGCGCGGCATCGGCGTGAACTAACGCTGGCTTTGTTTTGGTCCGGCAGCCCGTTTTGCTGCACGTACACGACAATTCACACCCACCCCGGCAGGGCCAGACGCCTAGCCAAGCGCGGCGCGGCGGCGGCTGTTTCGGTGAACGTTTTCGTGGTGGAACCGGACGGGACGGTGGCGGTGAGCCTGCGTGAGCTGACAAACCAAGCGCCAGGTTTTGTTTGTCGGCGGTCGGTTCCGGACATCGCTTCGCTGCGCGAGCTTGGCCAAGCGGACGAGCCGGGGCTGCTGCTGGTCAACCGGGGGTTGCCGGGGTTTTCCGGCGAGGAACTGGACGCCTGTTTCAAGCAGCGGTTCCCGGGCTGTCCGGTGGTGGCGTTCTCGACGTTCGAGGACAGTGAGCAGTTGTTCAACTCCACTGCTGGAAGTCATTACGGGTATTATCTGCACCGCACACCGCCGGGCCAGGTGCTACATTTGCTCGAGGAGAAAATCCCCTCCGCCAACCGTGTGCTGCGACTGGATACCGTATCGCTGTCGCGTTGGGTGCGGCATTATTTCAAGAAGCAGGTCGATTTTTTGGCGGGCGGTCCGGGGGAGGATACACTCCCGCATCTGACTCCCCGCGAGCATCAGGTCATGAACCACCTCTGCCGGGGCGCGCTGGACAAGGAAATCGCCGAATGGCTTCATATCAGCGCCTGGACGGTACACAATCATCTCAAGAACATTTACGAAAAACTGAGCGTCCAAAACCGCACCGAAGCCGTCATGGAGTATCTGCAAAAATAACGCCATGACTCTTGCTGGCCAAAATTGGTTATACTGTCGCGCAGGCAAAACGGACACCCTTGCTTTGTTCGCTTGCGCGGGCATTTTTGGTCGATGAGCCCCATGACGTTCGAATCCCAGTCGCCTGACCCGATCACTGCTGCTGCCAGAGCGTGCCCGGATTGGCGGAGCTTGCCGGGCAAGTTTTTCTCATCTGACGATATTTTTCACGGAGACCTTGATCGGGTGTGGCGCCGGGGCTGGCTGTTCGTGGGTCACGATTGTGAGATCCCGAAACCGGGAGACTACGTTACCTTTAGCATCGGCACCGACCCGCTGCTCGTGATCCGCGGCGACGACGGCGAGGTGCGGGCCTTTCACAACGTCTGCCGCCATCGCGGCACGCTGCTCTGCCACAAGCCAAGCGGCACGGCGCGGCAACTGGTCTGCCCGTACCACCGGTGGGTCTACGGCAAGGACGGTAGGCTGTTATCGTGCCGCGGCATGCAGGACGGGCTGGACACCGGGGCGCTTGGCTTGTCGCCCGTGGCCACCGAGAATCTGTGCGGCTTTATTTTTGTGAACCTGGCCAAGCGGCCGGATGACTTCAGCCCGGCGCGGAAATTGATCGAACCGATGCTTCGGCCGCAAGGTTGCGACCGCGCCAAGGTGGCCAAGGCGGTCAACTACACCGTTAACGCCAACTGGAAACTTGTCTGGGAAAACAACCGCGAGTGCTACCACTGCAACATCAGCCACCCGCAATATATCAAGGCCAACTACGACCATTACAACACCGACGACACTTCGCCGGAGTTGATGGCCAAAATCGCCGACAAGTCCGAACGCAGCGAGAAGGCGTGGGGCCGGCAGGGCTTGGCCATCACCCACCGCAGCAGCGGCATGGCGCCGTTCCCGGACGCCAAGAATGGCGGCTGGTTCACCATCAACCGCACGCCGTTGGCCGACGGCTACGTCAGCGAGACGATGGATGGCCAGCAAGTAGCGCCGTTGATGGGCGACTACACCGACAACTCCGTTGGCACGCTCCGACTTCGCACCGTGCCCAACATGTGGTGCCACGCCAGTTGTGACCACGTCGTGAGCACGCGACTGCTGCCGATCGACAAGTCCACAACCGAGGTGCGGGTCATTTGGCTCGTCGATGAAAAAGCGGAGGAGGGCAAGAATTACGATCTCGAAAAAGTTATGCCCTTTTGGCAACTCACCTCCGAGCAGGATTGGGCGCTGTGCGAGGCCGCGCAGTTGGGCGTGCAATCCAGCGGCTACCAGCCCGGGCCGTATTCCACCCACAAGGAATACAACGTCGAGCGCTTCGTCCGCTGGTATTTGAATCAACTGAAAAAGGGAGCGGAATAATTTTTGATGAACATCTTTGCATGTATCAAGCAGGTGCCGGACACCACGACGCGGATCAAGCTGCGCGGTGACGGCAATGGAATCGACGAGGCGGACATCCAGTGGATCATCTCGCCGCACGACGAGTTGGCTATCGAGGAGGCGCTGCGGCTGCGCGAGCAGCGGCCGGACTCAACCGTCACCGTGCTCTCCGCCGGGCCCGAGCGCGTGACCGACTCGCTGCGAATGGCGCTCGCCATGGGCGCCGACTCGGCCGTGCGACTCGACCTTCCCGGCGACGCCGACTCGGGCATGAGCGCCCGTGCTCTCGCCGCCGCCATAGGCAAACTTGGCGAAGCGGACATCGTGTTCACCGGCAAGGAGGCGATCGACGACGGCGCGGCCGCGGTGGGCCAAGCGCTCGCTGTGTCCCTCGGCATGCCGTGCGTCACCGTGGTCAACGGCATCGACTACGGCGACGGTGCGATCACCTGTCGCCGCGATGTCGGCGGCGGCAACGTCGAGATCATCGAGACGTCGCTCCCGGCGGTCGTCGCCGCGCAGGTCGGCCTCAACGAGCCGCGCTATGCCACCGCCCTCAACATCATCCGGGCAAAGAAAAAACCGATCGACACATTGTCTGCCGACGAACTTGGCGTCACCGAAGCCAACCGCAAAACGCGGCTAAAAAACTTCGAGCTGCCTCCGCCCAAACAGCCGTGCCAAATCATAGAAGGCACTCCCGCCGATCAAGCGAAGGAATTGATCCGCGTGCTCGCCGAAGGCATCCAAGCCATTTAACCAAAAAACTGACATGAAAATTTTAATCATTGCCGAACACAAAAACGGGCAACTCAGCGAAGCCACGCAGGAATTATTCGGTCTGCCGCTTGGCCAAGCGGAAGTCCACGCCGTCGTTGCCGGGGAGAGCGTCGAGTCGCTCGCCGGGCCGCTTGGCCAACTGGGCGCCGACAAGGTACATCTCATTGAATCGCCCGCCTTGGCCAGTGGCACCGGCGAATCTCTTGGCCAAGCGCTTGGCCAATTCATCCCGCAGCTCGCCCTCGACGTGGTGCTCGCCGCGCATTCGGCACAGGGCAAGGACTTGGCTCCACGCTTAGCTGCTGCGCTCGATGCTGCTCTAGCAACCGACTGTATCCAAGTGAGTTGCGATGGCGATAAGGTGACCGCGCGCCGCCCGGTTTACGCCGGCAAAGCCACGGCCGAAGTCGAGTTCACCGATGACGGCCTGAAGGTAATCACCGTCCGTCCGCGCACGGTCAAGCCGCCCGAGCCGGACGCCGCTCGTAGCGCCTCGGTCGCCTCGGTCGTTGTCGAGTTGCTCGCACAAAAAACCGGGCTCAAGGAAATCATCGCCGGTGGCAACGAACGCCCGGACGTCACCGAGGCGTCGATCATCGTGACCGGCGGCCGCTCGTTGGGCAGCGCGGAAAACTTTAGTATCATCGAGGATTTCGCCGATAGCATCGGCGCGGCGGTCGGTTCATCGCGCGCGGCGGTCGATGCCGGTTACCGGCCGTATCGTGACCAGGTCGGCCAGACCGGCAAGGTTGTGTCGCCGCAGGTTTACATTGCGTGTGGTGTCAGCGGCGCAATCCAGCACTTGGCAGGTATGCGCACTTCGAAGCACATCGTCGCCATTAACACAGACCCCGATGCGCCGATTTTCCAGTTGGCCGATTACGGCATCGTCGGTGATCTGTTCGAGGTTGTGCCTCAACTCACCGAAGCGGCGAAAAACCGGAACGGAAGTTGACGATATGGACACGCTTGGAGACGCAGAGATTGTGGTGATCGGCGGCGGGGGCGTCGGCTGCGGCGTGGTGCACAGCCTCTGCCAGGCCGGCAAAACCGACGTCCTGTTGCTTGAAAAAAACGAAACGCTCGCCTCGGAGACGACCTCGCAGGCGGCCGGCCTGGTCGGCCAGGTTCGCACCAGTGTCGATCGTGTCAAGTTGGCGATGTGGTCGGTCAAGACCTTCTCTGAGATGGAGGCGGAGCCGGAGGCCAAGCCGGGTTGGCGACAGGTCGGATCGTTGCGCGTGGCGTTGACTGAGGAGCGCGTGGTGGAGTTTGAGCAGATGAAAACCACCGCCGACGAGGCCGGCCTCGAGACGGCCTTCATCAGCAATGATGAAGCCAAGGCCAAGTGGCCAATGTTCGATTTTTCCACTGCCAAGAAAGTGCTGTGGTGTCCGAGCGACGGCTATCTGCAGCCTAACGATCTAGCGATGGCTTACGCCCATCGCGCTCGGCAAAAGGGCGGACACCTGGCTACCGGTGTTACGGTAGAAGGCATCCGCATGGAAAATGGCCGTGTCACCGGGGTTGACACGAGCCAGGGCGCAATTGCCTGCGACACAGTCATCAATGCTGCCGGCGCGCACGCGTGGCATGTTGCGAAAATGGCAGGCCTCGAACTGCCTATTTTCCCGGTACGGCACGAATATTTTGTGAGCGTCGATGCTGAAGGAATGAAGCCGGAACTACCAGTGATGCGCGTGCCGGATGCCTCGCTTTATCTGCGTGCCGAGATCAATGGTCTGCTGCTTGGCGGCTGGGAGCCGGAGTCGCTGTCGCTAGCGCCGGATGATTTTGAGAATGGCCAGACGCCGCCGCGCGTCGAGGAGGATTGGGATGTAATGGGATGGTTCATCGAGCAGATCGCGCCGCTCTACGGCAAAGCCGCCGACCTTGGTGTGCGCAGCATTTTCAAGGGCTGGCCGACGTTCGTGCCGGACGGTAAATTCATCATTGGCGAGAGCAGTCGCCTCAAGGGCTTTGTGATGGCCGGCGGCTGCAACGCGCACGGCGTGAGTGGCTCGGCCGGCATCGGCCGGCACGTGGTTGAGTCGATGCTCGAGCCGTTGCCGTCGGACTACGTGCGAAGCCTCAGCCCAGATCGGTTCCTCGACAACGAGTGGAACGTAGCCGAGGCGCAGGCCAAGGCCAAGCGGATCTACGAAACCTACTATGGCCTCGGACACTGAGTCAAACACACCACTCCCCGCGCGCGCCCGGGTCGTCATCATCGGCGGCGGCGTCGTTGGCTGCAGTGTGGCCTATCACCTCACGCGCCTTGGATGGAAGGATGTTGTCGTGCTCGAGCGCAAGACGCTGACCGGTGGCTCGACGTTTCACGCCGCCGGCTTGGTGGGCCAGTTGCGCAGCTCGGCCAGCATCACGCAACTGCTAAAATACAGCGTTGATCTTTACGGCAAACTCGAGGAGGAAACCGGCCAGGCGACCGGCTGGAAAGCCAATGGTGGCTTGCGCTTGGCCTGCAACAACGAGCGTCTGGCCGAGATCAAGCGGCAGGCGACGTCGGCGCACAGCTTCGGGCTGGAAATGCATTTACTCTCCCCAAGCGAAGCGAAGGAACTTTGGCCGATGATGGATGTTTCGGATTTAGTTGGCGCGGCGTTTTTGCCTACCGACGGGCAGGCGAGTCCGTCCGATTTGTGCCAAGCCTTGGCCAAGGGTGCGAAGATGGAGGGCGCGCGAATTATTGAGGGCTGCCGCGTGAGCGGCTTCGACATTCGCGATGGCCGAGTCGCCGGCGTGCAGACAGAATTGGGTGACATCGAGTGCGAAATCGCCGTCAACTGCTGTGGCATTTGGGCACGCGAATGCGGCCGCTTGGCCAACGTCTCTGTGCCGGTGCAAGCCATGCAGCATCAGTATCTTATCACCGAGCCAATTGATGGAGTCACCGCCGATTTGCCGACGCTGCGGGACCCGGATCGGCTCTGCTATTTCAAGGAGGAAGTCGGCGGGTTCGCGATGGGCGGCTACGAGTTGGAGCCCATGACGTGGACGCCGCCGGACGGCATCCCGCGCGACTTCCATTTTCAATTGCTCGAAAGCGACTGGGATCAGTTCGAGGGGTTGTTCCTGCAGGCTGTCGGTCGCGTGCCCGCGCTGGAAAACGCCGGTATCCGCCAACTCATCAACGGGCCGGAAGCCTTCACGCCGGATGGCAGTTTCATCCTCGGCGAGTCGCCGGAAGTGCGCGGGTTTTTTGTCGGTGCCGGCTTCAACGCCTACGGTATCGCGGCCAACGGCGGCGCCGGGCGGGCGTTGGCGGAGTGGATTGTCGGCGGCGAGCCGTCGATGGATTTGTGGCCGGTGGACATCCGGCGTTTTGGCGAGCATCACCGCGAGACGAAGTTCCTTATCGAGCGCACGACCGAGGCCACCGGCAAGCATTACACCATGGCTTGGCCAAGCGAGGAACACGAGTCGGGTCGGCTGCTGAAGACGTCGCCGCTTTACGAGCGGCTCAAGTTGGGTGGCGGTTGTTTCGGCAGCAAGCTCGGCTGGGAGAGGCCGAACTGGTTTGCGCCGCACGGTGTCGAGCCGAGGGACAAGCCAAGCTACGGCCGCGCGAACTGGTTCGAGCACGTGGCGCGCGAACACCGGCATACGCGGGAGGCGGTGTCGCTCTTCGACGAGTCGTCGTTCGCCAAATATCTACTCGCTGGCCCGGGCGCCGAAAAGGCGCTGTCGTGGATCTGCGCCAACGACATCGCCGTTCCACCGGGCCGTTTGGTTTACACGCAGCTTTGCAACCAACGCGGAGGCATCGAGGCTGACCTTACTGTTTGTCGTCTGGCCGCGGATCAATTTTACATCGTTACTGGCACCGGCTCGGCTACGCGTGATTTCAACTGGATCGAACGCAACATTCCCGACGGGAGCGATGTGGTGTTGACGGACGTCTCGATGGCGACTGCGGTGCTGGGGTTGATGGGGCCGCTCGCACGCGAGGTGCTCACGCAGGCCACCGAAGCCGATTTGTCGAGCGACGTATTCCCATTCGCGACCTCGCGCGAACTGGAAATCGCCGGGACGACGGTGCGGACCATGCGCGTGACGTTCGTCGGCGAGTTGGGTTGGGAACTGCATATGCCGAGCGAGTCGGCGGGAGCGGTTTACGATCGATTGATGGAGCTTGGCAAGGTGCATGGCATCGCAAACGCCGGCTATCGCGCCATCGACAGTTTGCGATTGGAGAAGGGCTACCGGATCTGGGGCGCCGACGTGACGCCCGCCCACACGCCGCTTGAGGCCGGACTCGGCTGGGCGGCCAAGCTAAAAATAGACACGCCGTTCCTCGGCCGCGAGGCGCTTGAGCAGCAAAATGCCGGCCGCTTGGCCAAGCGCCTGGCGTTTTTCACGGTGGATGATCCCGAGGTGGTGCTGCTGGGTCGCGAGACGATTTATCGCAGCGGCGAGCGCGTTGGCTGGCTGACCAGCGGCGGCTTCGGACACAGCGTCGGCCAAGGGCTTGGCATGGGCTACGTGCGAAACGCCGACGGAGTAGATCGTGACTTTTTGCTTAGCGGTGACTACGAACTGGAGGTGGCCTGCGAACGAGTGCCGGCCAAGCTGTCACTGCAACCGGCCTACGATCCGAAATCCGAACGAGTGAAAATGTGATGGACGTACCGGCGGTTCAATTGACGCGAGAGACGTTCGGCAATATTCCGCCGTCGTCGGTCATTGCTTTTTACGTGATAGCCGCGGCGTCGATGCTGGTGTTTTGTTGGGGCGTTTGGCGGCGCTGGAAACTTTGGCGGCAGGGCAGGCCGGTCGCCATCAGGGAAATCCTGCTCGGCAATTTTGCGCGATTGAAGCCGCGCCTCGGTCGGCTGCTGAAGGAGGGTCTCGGACAAAAACGGGTTCGTGGCCGTGGCCTGGCCAGTTGGGCGCACATCATGATGTTCGCCGGGTTTATGATGCTGTTTCTCGGGACGACGCTGCTGGAGGTCGACCACCTTGCGGGTAAGGTATCCGAAAAACTTCATTTTCATCATGGATGGTATTACGTGATTTACGAGGGGGCGCTCGATGTGTTTGGTCTGCTGTTCATCCTCGGCATTAGTTTGTTCCTGTGGCGTCGGATGCGGCGGCCAAGCAGCGTCGGGCATCGTGCGAGCGACTGGACGGCGCTCTACCTGTTTCTCGGCATCGGCGTCACGGGCTACTTCGTCGAGGGGCTGCGTATTGTCTGGGATCAGCCGGAAGGGTTGGCGCTGTGGTGTTCGCCGGTTGGCGCCAGCTTGGCCAAGCTTTTCGGCGAGATGAGCGAGCCGGCCAGCCGCTCGGCGCACTTGGTCGTTTGGTGGGTGCACTCGTTGATGGTGTTCGGTTTCTTCGCGATGATTCCGTTCACTCGGCTGCTCCATTTTATCACTGGCCCAGCGAACTTGTTTTTCTCCACGCCATCGCTTGGTCAACTGAAGCCCATCTCGATCGAGGAGGTCGAGGAAACCGGCGTGGTGGGCGTCTCGGAGATCGCGCACCTCGACCAGCAGCAACTGTTGAGCCTCGACGCCTGCATGGAGTGCGGCCGCTGCGATGATGCCTGCCCGGCGTTCGCCTCCGGAAAGCCGCTCTCGCCCAAGGCGGTCGTGCAGGATTTGAAGGGGCTGATGCAGGCGACCGCCAACGGCGAATCAGTCGGGCTGCACGGTGACACGATTCAGGCCGAGACCGTCTGGGCGTGCACCTCGTGCAACGCCTGCGTGACCGCCTGCCCGGTGCGGGTCGATCCGCTGGGCTTGTTGTTTGACCTGCGCCGAGATCGAGCCGCTGAGGGGGCACTGGCCGGTTCCGCCGCCAACTCGATGCGTCAGATGCAAACCAAGGGCAACCCGTGGGGGTTCCCACAGGCCGAGCGCCTGGCGTGGGCGGACGGGCTAGACGTGCCGTTGGCCAGTGACCATCCCAACTTTGAAATCCTGTGGTGGGTCGGTTGCGCCGGGTCGTTCGATCGCCGCGCACAGAAGGTCACCCGGGCCATCGCCAAGCTGCTGATCAAGGCCGGTGTGAACTTTGCCGTGCTTGGCCCGAACGAATGTTGCACCGGCGACTCGGCCCGCCGGCTCGGCGACGAGTTTTTGTTTCAGGAATTGGCCGAGAAAAACCATTCGACTCTGAAGCAGCACGGCGTGCGCAAAATCCTGACCCAATGTCCGCACTGCATGAACTCGCTAACGCATGACTACCCGCAGTTTGGCGACCAATTTGAGGTCGTGCATCACACAGAGTTTTTGCAGCAGTTGATCGACAACGGCAAACTCACCGCGCCCGAACGCAATGGCTCGGTAACCTACCATGACCCGTGTTACCTCGCGCGTGTCAACGGCGTGCATCAGTCGCCGCGCGACTTGCTGGGCGATGGCGTGAGCGAGATGGAGCGGCGACGCGAAAAAACCTTCTGCTGCGGCGCGGGTGGCGGGCGCATGTGGATGGAGGAGGAACCTGATCAGCGGGTGTCTGTGCTGCGTGCGAAGGAGGCGATCGAGACCGGGGCGGAAACCGTTGCCGTGGGTTGCCCGTTCTGCCTGACAATGATGACCGACGGGGTCAAGTCGTGCGGCTCTGGTGCTGTGGTTGAGGACGTCGCCGAAAACTTGGCCAAGCGGCTCGGCCTCTGATATTCTTCGCCGATGGAATCATCCGAGAACTTTCGTGACCGCGCGCTTCAATTTTTCCCCGGTGGTTCGAATGGCGAATACGGTATCCCGGAAGGCGATGCGCCGGTGCTGGAGAGAGGGCATGGCAGTCGTGTTTGGGACACTGGCGGTCGCGAGTATCTCGACATGACAATGGCATGGGGCGCGGCGCTAGTGGGCCACGCGCATCCTAAAGTGCTTGAGGCAGCCGCAGCCGCAGCGTCCAAGGGCGCTAACTTCGCCGCTATTAACCGACCGATGGTCGAGTTGGCTGAGCGTATAGCCGACCTCAGCCCGTGCGTGGAGCGCATCCGGTTTGTAGCCAGTGGCACCGAGGCGACAATGCTGTGTTTACGAACGGCACGAGCGGCAACCGGTCGGCCAAAGATTTTGAAATTCGAGGGCGCGTATCACGGGCAGCACCCGGAAGGTGTGACGAGCTTGGTCGGCAGCGATCCGCCCGAATTACCGCAGCCTGATTCCTCCGGCACCGGTGCTCCATGGGTCGAGCGCGATGTGTTGGTCGCGCCGTACAACGACCTCGCCGCAACACGTCAAATTCTTACCGACTACGCCGACGAACTGGCCGCCGTGATCGTCGAGCCGTTACACCGCTGCATCCCACCGGTGGAAGGTTTTTTGCAGGGACTGCGTGAGGTCACGACTAGTCTGGGCATCGTTCTGGTGTTCGATGAAGTAGTCACCGGCTTCCGCCTGGCCCTGGGCGGCGCACAGGAATATTACGGCGTGTCGCCTGACCTTGTTGCCTACGGCAAGGGGCTGGGCGGCGGCTTCCCAATCGGCGTGTTTGGCGGGCGTGCCGACGTCATGGAGGCAGTGAACGAACAGCGGTTGCCCGGGCCGAATTACGCGTGGTCCGCCTCGACGACCGGCGGCAACCCGGTCTCCTCGGCGGCGGCGTTGGCCACCATTGACATATTCAGCGAGCCTGGCGTTTATGATCGCTTGCACGCGATGGGGCGTCAGTTACGGGAGCAGCTTGGTCAGGCGCTTGCTCAGGTGGGCGAGACGGCGCAGGTACTCGGCGACGGGCCGTTGGCGCAGTCGGTGTTCCTCGATCGCCCTGTGCAAAGCCATCGCGACTGGCTCGCCGCCGATCGCGAACGCGGCCGAGCTGTGATGTTTGAGCTACTCCGCAGCGGCGTGTTCCTCAATCCAATGGGCACTAAGCTTTACCTATCCCTCGCCCACACCGAAGCCGATCTCGACGAGTTCACCACTCACTTCGTTGCCGCATTGCGATCCACCCGGCCGCGATGAAGTAGAAGATTTTGGATGATAATAAAAAATGAGAATGAACTCAAAATCATCCAGCTTTATAACCCATTTAAGCGGCCTCATCTGCGGTGTTCTCGCGCTGGCGACGGTTAATCTGCATGCAGCCAAGGAGCCGATGAGCAAGGAAGCGCTGGAAAAGGAGGCGCACTTCATAATCTCCGGCAAGGTAATGGCATTAATTTCAAAGGTCCAAAAATCCAAGGTTGAGCGGGCC
>TARA_B110000467_G_scaffold7440_1_pt1 | contig 11824 bp, 7 predicted proteins | sample TARA_B110000467 | Tara Oceans TARA_B110000467 (sample SAMEA4398341) | marine metagenome | biome: Polar Biome; feature: [MES] marine water layer (ENVO:01000295) within the mesopelagic zone...; material: water (ENVO:00002006), including particulate matter (ENVO:01000060) such as...... | reverse complement strand
GACATGGGGTGGGGGGATTTTTCTTGTTTCGGAAATGAAGCAGCGAAGACGCCGCACATTGATCGCTTGGCCAAGGAGGGCGTGCGGTTCGAGCAGTTTTATGTGAACTCGCCTATCTGCTCGCCGTCACGCACGGCAATTTCAACGGGGCAATATCCACAGCGCTGGGGCATCACCTCGTTTCTTGCGCATCGCGACATGAACACCCGGCGCGGCATGGCGCAGTGGCTCGATCCCAAGGCGCCGATGCTTGCGCGGTCGCTGAAGCGGGCCGGTTACGCCACGGGCCATTTCGGGAAATGGCACATGGGCGGCCAGCGTGATGTGGCCGAGGCGCCGGCGATCACCGAGTACGGATTTGATGCCTCGCTCACCAACTTCGAGGGCATGGGACCGAAACTGCTTCCGCTCACGCTCAAGCCGGGATGGGCGGAGCCGCGCCGCATCTGGGCCGATGCCAAGCGGCTTGGTCAGGGTACGCGCTGGATGTTGCGATCGAAGATCACAGCCGGCTTTGTGGACGAAGCGATTCCATTTATTCAAAAAGCTGTGAAGGTGAAGAAGCCGTTTTACATCAATCTCTGGCCGGATGACGTGCACAGCCCGTTTTGGCCGCCGGTGGACAAATGGGCCGATGGCAAGCGCGGTCTGTACCATTCCGTGCTTCAGGAGATGGATAGCCAACTCGGCAAACTCTTCGACCATATCAGGAGTGATTCCTCGCTTCGCGACAACACACTCGTGCTTGTCTGCTCCGACAACGGCCCCGAAATGGGCGCTGGTTCGGCCGGGCCATTCCGCGGCTTCAAGACACACCTCTATGAAGGGGGCGTGCGCTCCTCGCTCGTTGCTTGGGGCGGGCCGGTGGCGAAGAGGAATTACGTGAATCGTGTTTCGGTCTTTTCCGCCATTGATCTCGTGCCCACGCTGCTGAATCTAACAGGCACACCGCATCCCAAGGGCGTAACTTTCGATGGCGAATCGCTGCCGGGTACGCTGCTCGGTCAATCCACCGGCTCGCGCAAGGCCCCCATTTATTTTCGCCGCCCGCCTGATCGCGATTCATATTACGGTGACAAAGATTTGCCCGATCTGGCTGTACGTAAGGGCGACTGGAAATTCCTCTGTGAATACGACGGTACTGATCCACAACTCTACAATCTTAAAACCGACCGCGGCGAAAACAAAAACCTCGCCTCCGAGCATCCGAAACTTGTCGGCAAACTTACTAAACCACTCATCGCATGGCACAAATCCCTCCCACCCGACAACGGCCCACAACTCACTGGCCAGTTCCGCCGCACGCCAACCAAAAAACCGAAGGGAAAATAAACCTGACGCGGACGTGTGAATGGGGCAGGCTGCGGCTTCGTCATGAATAGACAAATGATTACTTCCCGTTTAACTCGCGCTTTAACTTTGGTGGCCGTGGTTTGCTTGGTGTCTGCACAAGCGGAGGAGAAGCAAAAACCAGTGAGGGCATTGCTGATCACCGGCGGTTGCTGTCACAACTATAAGTTCCAAAGCAAGGCGTTGATAGAGGGTGTGGCTAAGGAGGCCAAGGTTGAGTGGAAGGTGGTCAACGAAGGCGGCACTGGAACCAAGGCCAAGATTGATCTTTATAGCGATGCCGACTGGGCCAAGGGCTACGACGTGGTGGTGCATAACGAGTGCTTTGCCAACACGGTTGATGAGGGTTACATCCGTAGGATCACCCACGCCCATAAGGAAGGCGTGCCGGCGGTGGTGATTCACTGCGCGATGCACACCTATCGCGCGTCCGAAATTGACGACTGGCGCCAGTTTATTGGTGTGACCAGTCGCCGTCATGAGCATCAAAGTCGTTATCCGGTTAAGAAGGTTGCTTTGAAGCACCCGATCCTGAAGGGCATGCCGGAGGATTGGGTGACACCGAAGGATGAGTTGTACGTGATTGAAAAGATGTGGCCGAAAGCCAGGGCCCTGGCCACTTCTAAGAGTGAGCGTGATGGTAAGGAATACGCGGTGGCTTGGACGAATCAGTATGGCAAAGCTCGTGTCTTCGGCACCACCTACGGCCATTCCGATGCCACCTTCAGCGATCCGGTATTTCTCAAGCTGGTCGCTCGTGGCCTACTCTGGGCATCAGGTGAGTTAGAGGACTAGTTGACTTCAAACACCGCTTGGCCAAGCACGTCCATTTTGGGAGTGATACCGAGACCGGGGGCGGTGGAGGCTGCCAGTCGGCCGTTGTTTCTTTGGGGAGCATCATTGGCGTTCGAGATGGTGACGTAGCTGTTGAAGTCGGTGGACGAGAAAAGCAGCTCGGTCGGGGTGCTGTGGGCCAAATGCGAAATTGCCGCTGTGATGATGTCACCGCCCCAACTGTCCTCGATGGTCATCGCGATGCCGAGCGACACACAGAGGTCGCGCGCTTGGCGAGCCTTGGTCAGTCCGCCGAATTTGCTAATCTTGATGTTCACGACGTCCATCGCCTGCAGGCTGTTGGCCCGGAGCAGGATCGGCAGTCCGTCGATGCTCTCGTCGAGGACGAACGGGTGGTCGGTCATCTTCCGGATCGAGTAGCATTCCTCAAATGTCTCACACGGTTGCTCGATGTAAACGTCGATGTCCTTCACGGCGCGAACGACTCGCGCGGCCTGGTGCATGAGCCAGCCGGTGTTGGCGTCGGCGATGAGTACATCGCCTCGTTGCAGTTCCGCCGAGACGGCCCGAATGCGTTCGATATCAGTTTCCGGATCGCCGCCGACCTTGAGCTGAAATTTGCGATAGCCCTCGGCGCGGTAACCGGCGACTTTGCCGGCCATCGCCTCGGGGGCTTCCTGTGAGATGGCGCGGTACAGCAGGAAGTCGTCGCCGTAGCGGCCACCGAGCAGGTTGGAAACCGGTTGCCCGGTTGCTTGTCCAAGGATATCCCAGCAGGCCATGTCGATGGCTGACTTGACGTAAGGGTGGCCCTTGAGCGTGGTGTCCATGTGTCGGTTGAGCTTGACCAATTGCGTTGGGTCCTGGCTTAGCAGCGCTGGCGCAAGCACTTGGATGCCGGCGCGAGCGCCCTCGGCGTAGGCTGGTAGATAAACCGGGCCAAGCGGGCAGACTTCACCGTGGCCGATTATGCCCTCGTCGGTCTCGATCCGCACGACTGTGCTGTCAAAAACCTTTACTGACTTGTTGCCAGACCAGTTGTAGCTGCCCTCGTGCAGGGGTAAGTCAACCTGAAATACACTGATTTTGCTGATCTCCATGAACGCTTGGGGAGGATTAACGCTTGCGGGGCTGAAATCAACACGCGAATGTGCCTGGCTAAGTAGTGACAAAAACATTGCCCGAACGGGCGCTTTGCACTAGCGAAGCGGGCGTCCGGAGAGGAACTGAGGCATGGATCCTGATATTGTCATCGTACTTGGGCTGCTGGTGGTTGCCGTGGGGCTGTTTGCCACGCGGGCGTTGCCGGTGGATTTGGTCACGATTTTTCTCCTGCTGGCGCTGGTGCTTACCGGTATTCTCAACCCTGCAGAGGCGTTTGCCGGTTTTAGCTCGCAGATCATCATCATCCTTGGCTCGATCTTTGTGATCAACGGCGCGCTGCTGGAGGGACGCGTGATCGATCTTGTCTCCGCCTGGCTGCTTAGGGTCGCGGGGGGGAGCGTCAACAAACTTCAACTGACGACTATGTCGGTGGTGGGCGGCTTGTCGGGCTTCATGAACAACACGGCGGTTACGTCGCTTTTCATTGGACCGACGATGTCCATCGCGCGCAAGCTCGAGATCAGCCCGTCGAAGCTGCTGATGCCGGTTTGCTTTGCGTCGATCCTCGGCGGTACCTGTACGCTCATTGGCACCTCAACCAATGTCGCCGTGAGCGGCGAGATTGCCAAGCAGTACCAGATCGACTTGGCCAAGTGGGAGGCAAACGGTGGCACCGACTTGAACGGTGACGGTAAAATCGATTCTGCCGATTACCTGCAGTACGCCGAGTCGAATAATCTTAAAATTTACAAGCCGCTTGGCCTTTTTGAGATCACGCCGGTTGGCTTGCTAATCATGGGTGTGGGCATTGCGTACCTGATGTTTTTCGGGCGTCGGTTGCTTCCCGATTACCCCGACGAGAGCCTTGCGGAAGGTTTCAACATACGCGAGTACCACTCCGAGATCGTGGTGATGCCGGGCTCGAGGCTGATCAGCCAGCGCGTGTTCGAGTCGTCGTTGGCGGAGATGGAGTTTCGCATCGTGAAGGTTCTGCGCAAGAAACGCAGCTTTGTCCCAAACATCCGGTCTGTCATCGAAGAGGGTGACGTGCTGCTGGTCTCCGGCAGCATGGAGGACTTGATGGCGGTGAAGGACGCCAGCGGCATCGAGATTCACGCTGAGACCAAGCTGGAGGACGAGGCGCTGCAAACTGACGATGTGAAAATCGCTGAGTTGCTGATCACGCCCAAGTCCACGCTCATCCGCCGCACGCTCAAGGAAGCCAACTTCCGGCAGCGGTTTGGCTTGGCGGTGCTGGCGATTTACCGTCATGGCCAGTCGCTTGGCCGCAAACTCGGCGTCATCCGTTTGCGTGCCGGGGATCTGTTGCTCGTGCAGGGTTCTGAGGAGCGTCTACTGTCTCTCGAGCATGGCACCAACCTTCTACGACTCGATGCCACCGAGGCGCCCAGCGCGGATCGCCGGCAAAAAGGGTTCCGAGCGCTGGTCTTTTTTGGCTTGGCTGTGATCGCCGGTGGCCTAGGTCTGGCTCCGCTGCCGATCTGTTTCCTGAGCGCCGCCGCGCTCACGGTGGCGACCCGTTGCATTACGATGCAGAAAGTGTACGAAGTGATCGACTGGCGCGTCCTCATTGTCATCGGCGGTATGACGGCGTTCGGCGCGGCGATGCGCGAATCCGGCACGGCCGACTGGCTCGCCGGCGGCATCCAAAGCATCTCGGAAAACCCCCGTACAGTGCTTGCCGGATTCATCCTGCTGACGATGTTGCTGACGCAGGCGATGTCCAACGCCGCTGCCGCGCTGGTGGTGTTGCCGGTTGCGATGCAGACGGCCGGCACTCTCGGTGTCAGCGGCCAGACGTTCGCCATCGCGGTGATGCTCGGAGCGTCGTCGTCGTTCATCGCGCCGTTCGAGCCGGCTTGCATCCTCGTGTCCGGCCCCGGCAAATACCGCTTCACCGACTACCTCAAGGCCGGGCTTGGCCTGACTCTAATCATGGGCTTTTTGGTCTGGCTGATGGTCCCCCTGGTGTGGGGTTTGTGAGGCGACTCAACCTTACCTGAGGTATTCGGCCAGCTTGGCCAGGGCGCGGGCGCGGTGGCTGATGGCGTTTTTCACCTCGCGGCCAAGCTCGGCGAAGCTGAGTTCGTGGCCGTCCGGAACGAATAGCGGATCGTAGCCGAAGCCGCCTTGGCCGACCTGCGCTTGGGCAATTCTACCTCGACAAATGCCCTCGAACGTCCTGACTTCCGCCGCTTGGCCAAGCGCGACCAGCGCCAGCACACAGTGAAATTGCGCACCGCGGTTCCCGTCGGGGATGTCGGCCAACTCGCGCCGCAACTTGGCGTTGTTCGCGTCGTCGGGTGCGTTGCTGTCGCCGCCGGCGTATCGCGCAGAGTGGATGCCCGGCTTGCCGTCGAGCGCATCGACCTCCAGGCCGGAGTCGTCCGCCAATACGAAGTCGGGCCTGGCCTGGCCGCCAAGCCAAGCGGCGATCTCCGTGGCCTTTTTAACGGCGTTGGCGGCGAAAGTGTCGCCGTCCTCAACAACCTCCGGAGCGGCGGTTAACTTGGCTAAGGTTTGCACAGTAAAATCGTCGCCCAGAATCACGGCGATTTCTTCGGCCTTGTGCGCGTTGCGGCTGGCGATGAGGAGGGTGGGCATGCCGTCAATTGGGGGGCTCGAGTTTTTCGAAGCTCTCCTCGATGAAGGTGGTGTTTTGGATGCGGGCCAGCCGCGCGTAGAGACCTTTTTGCCCGACGAGCTCGTCGTGTGTGCCGCGCTCAGTGATGCGGCCGTGTTTCAGCACGAGAATCTGGTCGGCCTTGCGGATGGTACTGAGCCTGTGCGCGATGACAAACGTCGTGCGACCGACCATCAGCCGCTCAAGCGCCTGCTGAATGAGTCGCTCGGTGGCGGTGTCGACACTGGCAGTGGCTTCGTCGAGGATGAGAATCGGCGAGGCCTTGAGTAGGGCGCGGGCAATACTGATGCGCTGTTTTTCGCCGACGCTGAGTCGCACGCCACGTTCACCGACGCGGGTGCCGAAGCCCTCGGTGAGTTCGCTGATGAAATCGAAACAGTTGGCGGCTTGGGCGGCCTCGGCGATTTTTTCGTCGTCGGCGTCGAGGTTACCGTAGGCGATGTTCTCGCCGACGGTGCCATTGAAAAGGAACGGTTCCTGGCTGACGACAGAGATGTTTTTGCGAAGTGAATCGAGCGAGGTGGCGTCAATGCCCTGCCCGTCGATGGTGATCGCGCCGCCGGTTGCCTCGTAAAACGCAGGTAGCAGGTTGACGAGTGTGGATTTACCGGCACCAGTGGGGCCGACCAATGCGGTCATCTGTCCCGGTTTGGCTATGAGCGAGATGTCGTGCAACGCCGGTTTGTCCTCAGTGTACTCAAAGTGAATTTTGCGAAACTCGACTTCGCCGCGCACCGGTTCAGGAAGTGGCTGGCTCGATTTGGCGTCTTTGCGCTCCTCCGTGGCGTCGAGAATATCGAACACCCGTTCGCCGCCGGCCCGGGCGGCCTGGAGCATTTGGTTTAAGCCGTGCAGCTTACCGATCGGTTCGTAAAACAGTGCGAGATAAAAAAGGAAAGCGACCAGTTCGCCGACGGACATTGGGGTGTTTATCACCTGGTTGCCGCCAATCCAGAGCACCAGGCCGGTGCCGCTCGCCGCGATAAAACTCATCGCCGGGTTGTAGAATGCCCAGGCGCGCATGATGGTGAGCGTGCCTTGGCGCATTGCCTCGGCACGGTCGGTGAAGCGGCCGTCCTCGTGCCGCTCGCGGCCGAACGCCTTGATCTCGCGGACGCCCTGCAGGTTGTCCATCAACAGTGCATTCATGGCGCTTGAGGCCTGCCGTTGCTTGCGGTAGCGAGAGTGCGCGGTGAGCGTGTAGCACATCGCACCGATGGCAAGCAGCGGGATTGGGATCATCGCCACGCCAGCAAGGAGTGGGTTGGTGGCAAACAAAATTGCCAACACGCCAAAGATGCTGACAATGGCGACGGTGCCCTGCTCGGTGCCGTCGATGAGCAGTCTTTCGACGGCGTTGACGTCCTCGATCACGCGTGTCATCAGGTCGCCCGAAGCGTGCTTGTCATAGTAGCTCACCGGCAGCCGCTGCAGCCGGCCGTACACGTCGCGCCGCATGTCGTACACCACGTTTTGCTCGAAGTGATTGTTCACCTGGATGCGGATGCTGTTGAAAAAATCTCGAAGAAAAAACGCCCCCAGCAGCAGCAGAATCACCGGCGTCAGCTTGTCCGTTTGACCGTTGCCGATGACGTCGTCGATGATGATTTGAGTGAGCCGGGGAAAGGCAAAGGCGCAGAGCAGCGACAGGACGGCGCAGCCGATCGTGGCCAGCGCCAGCCACTTGTACGGCCAAAGATAGACGCTCACGCGCCGGATAATCTCCGTGGTGGAGCGTTTTTTTGCGGTGAACGTTGGGTCGTTCTCGGTGAGGTGTCTGTGCCCGTGGGACATGAGTCGTGCGCTTGGCCAAGCCAAAAGCGGAAGGGGTTCATGCTGCCTGAAGCGAGAAGTTTCAAGTTTGAGTTTGTTGCAGAGCGCACTTTTTTGTTTTCAGCGCCGGGGAAATCCCATCCAATCGCCGTATGCAACGCAGACGATTCCTCCAAGCCTCCGCCGGCGCGGCGTTGGCGATGCCATTCATTGCCAAGGGGGCCAAGCCAAGGATCAGGATTGGCCAACTCGGCAGCGGCCACTCGCACGCTGCAGGCAAGCTGGCAGCGATCCGCAAGTTCTCCGGTGACTTTGAGTTGGTCGGGGTGGCACAGCCGCGAGAGGCGGTCGAGTCGCCGATTCCCGACAGCGGCGCCTATCGTGGCGTGAAGCAAATGTCGGAGGAGGAGTTGCTGTCAACGCCAGGCTTGCAGGCAGTGGCCATCGAGACCGAGGTGCCGCACCTCGTCGCGGCAGCCAGGCGCGCTGTCGGTGCCGGCCTGCACATACACCATGACAAGCCGGGGGGCATCACGCTGGACGACTTTCGCGAGTTGCTCCGCTTGGCCAAACGCAAGGGTGTTACAGTGCAGATGGGCTACATGCTGCGCTACAATCCGGCGTTTCAGTTCATGTACCGGGCGGTGCGCGAAGGTTGGCTTGGGGAAATTATGGAGATCGATGGAATGATGGGTAAGATGGCCTCGGCGTCGCTGCGCCTCGAGCTGGGCCGATACCCAGGTGGCGGGATGTTCGAGTTGGCCTGCCACATGGTGGACTCGGTCGTTCATGTGATGGGCAAGCCGGCCAAGGTGCACGCGTTTGCGCGCCGCACGCAGGGCGACGGTGTGGCGGACAATCAACTGGCGGTGCTTGAGTACGAAAACGCCACGGCGACGATTCGATGCAACCATCGCGATCCGCATGGGTTTCCCCGGCGCAGGTTTCAGATCGCTGGCGACAGGGGGGCAATCGAGATTCGCCCGATTGAGCCGGGCAAGCTCACGCTTAGCCTGACTGAAGCGCACGGCGGTTTTGGTAGGGGGACGCATGAGGTGAAGTTGCCGCGAAGCAATGGCCGCTACGACGGCGAGTTTGCCGACTTGGCGAGGGTGATTCGCGGCGAGGCCAAGTTGGCCTGGTCGTACGAGCACGATTTGGCCGTGCAGGAAACGGTGCTTCGCGCCTCGGGAATGGAAGTGCAGTGAGGTCGCTCGTTGTCATTATTCCCGCTCTGTTGCTGGTGTTGGCTGCCGGGTGTCGTTCACGGCCAAGCGGTGTGGACTACAACCAGTGGAAGGAGGCGATCGAGACACGTCGAGCGACCGCCGCGAGGCATGTCACGGCAATTCCGGGCTTTAAGGTGGATTTGCTCCGCACGGCGACGAAGTCGGAGGGATCGTGGGTCAGCCTGGAGTTTGACGGCCAGGGCCGGCTGCTGATCGGCCGCGAAGGGCCGGGCATCCTGCGGTTGACGCTACCCAGGCGGCGGCTTGGTCGCACCCATATCGAGGTCGTCAACAACGAGTTGAACGAGTGCCGCGGGCTTCTCTGGGCGTACGGCAGCCTGTACGCCAATGCCAACAACTCGAAGGGCCTTTACCGGCTTCGCGACACAACCGGCGATGATCAGTTCGACGAGGTGACGCTCCTGCGCAAAACCGGCGGTGGAGTAGGGCACGGCCGCAACTCCATCGCTCTCGGCCCGGACGGTTTCATCTACCTCACGCACGGCAACGACGTCCTGTTGCCGGAAGGTTTTAAGCCGACACCGGCATCCACCTATCGCAACTACAGCCGCGACCAGTTGCTGCCGTGCGAGTGGAACCGCGTGATGTTCAACAAGGGTGTCAAGCCGCCGGCGGGGCATGTTATCCGCACAGACCAGGACGGCGAACGCTGGGACATGATCGCCGGAGGCTTCCGCAACCCCTACGGCTTGGCCTTCAATCCGGACGGCGAGTTATTCGTTTACGACGCTGATATGGAGTGGGACGAGGGCTCGCCGTGGTACCGGCCGACGCGAGTCAATCACGTTGTCTCCGGCGGCGACTACGGCTGGCGGCAGGGTACCGACAAATGGCCGGCTTACTTTTCTGACAGTCTGCCGGGGAATGCCAATATCGGCCTCGGCTCGCCGACGGCGATGGCGTTCGGCACCGACAGCAACTTCCCCGAGCCGTACAGCAGCGCGCTGTTCATTCTCGACTGGGCTTACGGCAAAATAATTGCCGTTCACCTCATGCCGGAGGGGGCGAGCTACCGCGGCAAAGCGGAGGAGTTCGTCACCGGCCGGCCGCTCAATGTCACTGGGGTGGACTTCGGGCCGGACGGCGCGATGTATTTCGTGACCGGCGGGCGCCGCACCCAGTCTGGGCTGTACCGGGTGCGTTATGTCGGCGGCGAGTCACATCCGTCGCTTGGGGAAGCGGCAGTCGGCGAGGCCAAGCGCGCGCGCGAGCTGAGGCGGCGACTCGAGCAGTTTCAAAGCCGTCGCTCGATTGAGGGTGTCGGCCTGGCTTGGGAACACCTCGGCAACGACGACCCGTGGATTCGCCACGCCGCCCGGGTGGCGCTCGAGAACCAGGCACTCGAGCAGTGGGAACTCCCGGCACTTACCGAGTCAAACACGAAGAAGGCACTTTCGGCGCTGATGGCCTTGGCGCGTTCGAGTGACCTTAAGGTTCAGCCGCAAATCTTCGGCCGGCTGAACGACCTGCCGTGGGAGGGCCTGCCGGTGCAGTGGCAGTTGGTGGCGTTACGCACGTATCAACTAGCCTTCACGAGAATGGGCGACGGCCGTCCTGGCGATCGCAACCTGATCATCAAAAAAATCGTCACTGCCTCGGAGAGATCGGCGGAAGTGAGGATGGAGGTTTCGCGGCTGCTTATTTACCTGAAGGCACCCGGCATCATCCCAGGTCTGCTCAACTACGTCGTCGGTGCCGCGTCGCCGGAGGAGCGGTTGTTTTATTTGTTCCACATGCGCCACATCGGCGATGGCTGGACGTCGGCGCATCGCCGTGCCTACTTCGCCTGGCTAAAAAATATGATCAAGGTTCGCGGCGATCCACATTACCAAACGTACCTAAAATACATCGCCGCCGACGCGCTGGCCAAGGTGCCGCCGGGTGAGCGCGAGCCGTTTGAGGCTCTGTTCGAGCCGGAGGCGAAACCGCTTGCGCCCGAGCCGGAGCGCCTGGCCAAGCGCAAGGTGGTGCACCAATGGGCGATGACGGACTTCGCCGATCCCGGGGCTGGCTTGGCCAAGCGCGATTTAGCCAACGGCCGGCGGGTGCTCAAGACGGCGGCCTGTCTGGCGTGTCACCGATTTGGCCGCGAGGGATTGTTTGTTGGGCCGGACTTGACGGCGATTGGGGCGCGGTTCGATGCCAGAGCGATGCTGGAATCGATCCTCGAGCCGTCGAGGGTGATCGACGACAAATACCGCAACATGGCCATCACCACCAAGCAGGGCGAGTTGATCTTGGGGCGGTTGGTGGCCGAGAGGGACAAGTCGCTGCTACTCGCGCCCAACCCGTATCAGCCGACGCTCACCCGCGTAATCCAGCGGAGCGACATCGCCACCCGGAACGATTCCACCTTCTCGCCGATGCCGGTTGGCCTGCTCAACAGTTTCAGCCGCGAGGATATTCTGGATTTACTGGCTGTGTTGAAAAAGGGCGAACCGCCGGTGCGGGGGGAATAAACAGGAAGCTAGGCGACTGCCCTTTAGTTCGCTTTAGCAATTATTTGTTTTTTGCCTGAGTCTGATTGATAAATCAGTCGTTTTTGTTACCTTGCGTCGAGTGATGTTACGATCGCCACTTGGCCATGGAGCCCGCCTGCTGTCCGTCGCCACTCTATTGGTTTGCGCGGTGTTGGCGGTGGGTTGCGGCACGATCGCCCGGAAAACGGCCAGCGGCGTGACGTCGCTGGCCACCGGCACAGTTAAAATGGCGGGCAAAGCCACCGGCAAGGTCGCCGTGGCCACGATCAAGGCCGGCGGCGAGGTGGCGGTTTCGGTGGGAAAGGCGTCTGGCCGGGCGCTGCTCGACTTGGCTAAGGCTGGCGCGGTGACGTTTGTCGATGCGGCCACCGGCGTGGTTTCCTCCATTCCGTTTGTCGATGGTATGA
>TARA_B110000467_G_C18339266_1_pt1 | contig 12140 bp, 9 predicted proteins | sample TARA_B110000467 | Tara Oceans TARA_B110000467 (sample SAMEA4398341) | marine metagenome | biome: Polar Biome; feature: [MES] marine water layer (ENVO:01000295) within the mesopelagic zone...; material: water (ENVO:00002006), including particulate matter (ENVO:01000060) such as...... | reverse complement strand
GCAAAATCAGTGACGGTTGAATAATATAAGCACTTATTAGTAATTTTTTGTGCGATTATAATATAGTTTGATAATTTATAATAAAGTCTGATATTTTATAATATAGTTTGATGTTTTTAAGCCTCCTGTTAGTATTGATCTGACAGGAGGCTTTTTTATGCGTGATTCAGATAGACCATTAGATCCAAATGATGAAAAAAAACTAAAAACTAGAGGGTTAGGAACTGGTCGTGAGTATGTACCTTTCATCAAAGTTCACGAAATAAGTAGTACGGGTGAAAGCTTTCGCATTTTAGGGAGAAACACAACTCGACCTCATCATCTACTTTCTCGTCTGGAACTATCTTCTTTTCTCGTTTTTGATCGTTACAAGTCTACAGTAGATATAAAAGAACAGTATCCTTTGCCCATTATTGACACATTAAGTATTTGCGAACGGTTAGGTATAAAGCATCCTCAGATATCAGGAAAACTGAAGGTTGTAACAACAGATTTAGTCATCGATGTAAAAAACACCTCTGGTTTGGCTGTGGCAGTTAAATATACGGATGAATTCGAAGATCAGCGAGTTATTGAGAAATTACAAATAGAAAAGGTGTTCTGGGAACAACAAGGTTATCAATGGAAATTATTTACAGAGCATGAAATCACGCCATCGATTAAAGAGAACCTTGAATGGCTTCATGCTGCAAATCAAAATTCTGATGAGCTTTACGAAGAATTGTCTGAAATAGATATCCAGCTGATATTTAAGAGATTAAAAGGAATTAATAAACGCTTATCAAGCACTTGTGCGTCGTTAGATGACGAATACCAATGTGAACCTGGATTTCATATTGGTGTTTTTCGAAAAGCTGTAGCGGCAAATATAATTGATGCACCGTTAAATACTGTTTTTCGTCAATGGTCGTGCTCTGATCTTAAAATAGCTCAAAATTTAAGTTTACTAACAGGTGGCCTCGCGGATGTATCTTAATCGTGTTTACCTTGACCCCCATTCAGAACCTCCTGCCCAGTTTCGTGTTGTTTTCGAACATACTGATTTTTTAATGATGATAGATATTAACGATTTAAAAGCATGGCCATATAGCATTGCTTTAACTGAGTTTAATGACTTAAATCTAAAACTGATTGATGACCCCATTACCCTGAGAACGCCTGAAGCTAATTCAAAAATAGAAGAAGCAAGAGATCGGGCTTATGAAACTATTTCACCACTATTGGATGTTTATCCTGAATTGTTTGATAAACAACAGCGTAATAAACACATTAAATCACTGCTTAGTACTGTAAAAGAGTCTCGTCTTTATATTACTCGCCAATTAAGACGCTATTGGCAAAGAGGAATGACCCCCGATGCTTTAAATGCTAACTATATAAATTGTGGGGCGCCAGGAGAATCACGTAGAAATGTAAAGAATAAATTAGGAAGGAAGCGCACTATTGCACCTGGTCAAGGGATGATTATCACAGAAGATATTGCAGCGTTATTTCGATTAGCAATAGAAGGTTTTTACCTTACCAGAGATGATATTGATCTACCTAAAGCTCGAACTAAAGCAATAGGCTATATAAAATCAAAGTACCCTAAGATAGATAAGAGTGATTTACCAACTGACATACAATTTAGATATTTCTTTGAGAATAATTACCGCAAGCCAGATGTTATCAAAGCAATAACACCTAGTATTGTGTATGACAAAGATATAGCGCCATTAAAAAGTACCGCAACAACTAATAACTTTGGTCCTGGTGCCCGTTACGAAATTGATGCCACCATTGCTGATTTATACCTAATATCAAGTTTAGATCCTGACCGTATCATTGGTAGACCAATTATATACAAAGTAAAAGACGTATTTAGTCGAATGACTGTTGGATTATATATTGGACTAGAAAATCCATCCTGGGCGACAGCATCAATCGCATTAGCTAATGCGTTTTGTGACAAAGTTGAGTATTGCAGACGTTATGGTATTGAAATGTCTCATGATGATTGGCCTAGTATAGGTACACCAGCGACAGTTACAGCTGACAGAGGAGAGTTATTAGGTAAGCATGGAGATATTTTAGTTAATCGATTTGGTATTACGCTTTCTAATACGCGTGCTTATCATGGAGATGATAAAGGTATAGTAGAACAATCCTTTCATACAATGCATGTGGATATTTTGCCATATATCGATGGAAAAGTTGAACCTGTAAATGGTAAAAAGAAAGCAGGTAAACGTAATGAATTATCTGCAAACCTGACTTTGTTTGACTTTACAAAAATGGTTATAGTTTCGGAGATAAATAGAAATACAACAATTCCACTTAAAAGCTACGATTTTGAAACTGATATGCCAACAAGCCTCCCTCCTATTCCGGTGCAACTATGGAAGTGGGGAATAGCTAACCGAACAGGTGCTCTGCGTAAAACGGATGAAAAATTAACACTTATAAACCTTTTACCTCATACTAATGCGACTGTTTCAACTTTGGGTATTAATTTTAAAGGCCTCTTTTATACCTGTGCTGAAGCATTAAGTTTAGGATGGTTTAACAAGAATAAAAATGCTCCCAGACCATCTACTATAGAAATTGCTTATAATCCGTTAGACACAAATATGCTTTATGTACGGCCTGACAACCAGTTCGATAGTGTGTGGACCTGCTCATTACAAGATCGAAGCCGTCGTTATAAAGATATGAGTTTCACGGAGGCTGTGACCATACAACAAGAATCTAAAGAAACAATTGCTTCGGCTAAGCAAGAAGCTGACTATAAAGCCCCTGATGTACAGGTTGAACTAGAAAAAATAGTTAAACATGCAGCTGAGAGACAAAAAAAAGCAGATTTATCAAATAACTCTCAAAGGCTGAAGGGAATCAGAGACAATCGTGATAAAGAGAAAAACTTAGAACGACAGAAAGGTCGTAATCTGAAAATAAATAAACCTGTTAAAGGCTATAAAGCTACTGTGACGCCAATTAATTCAGGAAATACTCCTGAAACCGGATTTGATTACCCTGACTTGGACGATTTTTAAATAAGATGAGTAATATAGTTAATTTTGTAACCGCGACTTATATTGATTCAGAGATCGCTGAATATGAAGGTCATCCATTAATTAATGCTTTACCTGCTATTAATTCACCTGAAAAAACAGCTGAATTGGTTCGCCGCACACCAATAATTTGTCCTGAAGAAGTAGCACTTCCTGCCTATATCAGACGACATGCAATGCTGCGTATTATGGATCGTTTTTTGTTTCCAACTAAAGCACACTTACAACTTGAACAAACTATTTCATCAATGATCAGGCAAGGGTATTTAAGTAGGAATATTAAGGATAAAACTTATCAAGAAACACTGAATAGAACTGCTGATTTTAAACAAAATGCAAAACGTAATGCAGGTAATGAAGCGCTTGTAAGTTCAGTTATTGGTTGTTCTGGTGCTGGAAAATCAACAGCGGTAGAAGCGATTTTAGCTGACTATGAACAGGTGATTATACATCCGACTTACCAGCATGTTCAGCTTGTCTGGTTAAAAGTTGAGTGCCCTCATAACGCTTCGGTTAAAAGCCTTTGTATTAACTTCTTCAGAGCATTCGATACTGCTTTAGATAACAACAACTTATATGAAAAAACATATGTAAAAGCAAGATCAAACGCAGAGTTTTTACTTGGTGATTTTGCTAAGGTCGCAGCACTGCACTCTATAGGTTTGTTAGTTATTGACGAAATCCAACATCTTGAACGTTCAACCGCTGAAGCATCAGATACTATCCTTAAATTCTTTGTACAGTTAACCAATACAATTAAACTGCCTATTTTATTTGTAGGTACACCCAAAGCATATGAATTATTTTCCCCAACCATGCGTTCAGCTAGGCGAGCATCTCAATTTGGAAGTATAAATTGGAGTCGATTTAATACCACTAACAATACAGGTAAGGGATCTGAATGGGATCGATTTTTTACTCGCCTTTGGTCATTACAATGGTTTAAATTAACACAGCCACTTACCGATGAAATTAAAAATCTATTTTGGGATTACTCACAAGGAATTGCACATGTGGCTGTAACTCTGTTCTATTTGTGCCAAACACGAGCTATTACAGTTGGTAGAGAGCTAATTAATAAAGATCTGATTGATACTGTTTTTAATGATGAATTACATATGATTCGTCCAATGATTCGTGCATTACAAAGTGGGCAACAGAAAGCGATTGATGATTTTGGAGATCTTGAAATTCCAAGAGCTGCTTTGATCCAAACAGATGCCGTCTATTCTGATGATGAAGAAGTTACAAATACAGAAGCAACTGACAAAGATGATTTAACTAAGTTACAACAGCTTACCAACATGCTTGAGCAGATGGGGATTGGTGAAGATATTGCCCCTGCTGTAGCTGAACAAGCAGTTTCTGAGTTACCACATGGCAATCTATTTGAGTTAATTGCTCACATTAATAACTTAAAAGAAAAAAAATTATCTAAACTTAAAAAGAAAAAGCCAAAACCGGTTAAATTAATACCGGCCTACATTGAAAATGACTTAAGGCTTATGATGAGTAGTAAAGGTGAAACATATAAAACCATGAAAAATGAAGGCGTTATTATTAATATTTTTGATTATTTATAAAAATAGCCAGGTTGAGTAATCACTTGGGTAAAGTATGAGCTACTACAACAAATTAGATAATTTTAGCTCTTTGTTTCACTTGCTCACGAGCTTGAAGTTTTTCAGATATTTGTTGGTACAATCTGGCCTCTTCATTTTCTCGATCCGTGATTGATATCGCTAAAGCATAACTTTCTTCATCGTTTACTTGATTCTGAGCCCAAGGCTGATCTTGCCGAGTAACAACTAAAAAAAGCTTTCTTGGTTTTCCAAATTGATTATACGTCCATGTACTCGATTGAAGTGTTCCTCTGCTTCTATCGTCTTGTGTTATATCTCGTTTAGATCCGTCACTTTCACCAATAGAATTTATTTGTGTTTTATTTTCATTGTTAAAAGCTTTGGCTACCGAATCTAATGAATCTCCGTTTACTAAATGAAATTTCATCTTAGTCGCAAGGTACTCTAACCTCGTAGTACGAACAGATGGACTGTATGCAAGGCTAGCAGTTATGGTTCTAATTGCTTTACCTTTACGAAAATAATCATCGGGAATAGGAATTTCAAAAAATTGATGTTTATCATTTTCAATTTTTTCTTCAGTAATTAAAACAACATGCTCTTCAGAAGATTTGAATAAACTATCTTCATCTACAACGCCATAACCTGCTACTCGTCGAGTATGCTCTTTATTTTCAAAAGTTGACGCTATCTCTTGTGTAACATAAGCATGATTAGCTAATAAAGCTCGAAGTAGATTCGCAGAAGCTTGAGGATAATTATTCAGTAGCCTACCAGCTAAATGCGCTATGTATGGAGCAGAAAAACTAGTTCCACTGAATTCGCTAAGCAAAGTATTACCTTGGGGGTTGTGATTCAGTGTTACAACGCCAAGGTGTTTGGATATTTGATTCCAACTTTGTCCTTCTCTTCTTGCTGGAATAGCAAAGTTTCCACCATGAGCTAGCAAATCAGGTTTTAATGCAGATTTATTACTTTGACTACATCTAGAGAATGGAGATATTTGTCCTTCATTCGCTACGTGCAGCTCATTAATTTCACCCTGTGGCTGATATCTACGCTCTGCATAGGTCATAGTATGCTTTGCAATAGAACCAACAGTTAACACGTTTGCCGCTGGGGCAGGATCAATTAAAGATGCGTCCTCAGATAACAGATAAGATGGGTAGTCATCCCGCCAATTGTTAATTATGTCTGAACCATTATAGTTACCAGATGATACAACGATTAAAATATCTAATTTTCTAGCGAGCTCATCTAAAGTAACGGCAATACCTGATACATGGTTATGTCTATAAGGCGCATTTAAGTTGCCTAAAGACAAATTATAAATGCGACAGTCATATTCATCATGAAAATAGGTGATAGCATTAATCAGAGTTGTTTCTATTGTTTTTCCATCAAATACAGGCTCTCCATGCTCATCTTGAGTTAATACTTTTCCACTCAACAGCCATAATTCACGAGTCCATTCGTTCGCCTCAATCCTTTCCTCTAAATCACCAAATAATGCGACACCAGCTACAGCGGTGCCATGGCCTACTGTATCTGTAGCATCTTCACCATCAATAAAGCTTTGTGCATCACCTACAGCACCTTGTAATAAAATATGATTGGCATTTATACCACTATCTAATATACAAATTTTGCTTGCTGCGTCAGTTAATTCATTTAATTTAGGAGGTAATACATTAACGTCAATATTTAATTGAGAAAATTCAACACCAGTTCTTGGAGGTAGATCTACCTGCCTAACATCTTTATGATTTAAAAGACTTTCAGCTTTATCTGTATTGACAGTTACACGAAACATTACAAGGCTATCGCGATTAACTTTATCAAGCTTTTGTATTACTGAAGAATTTAACCACGCTTCAAAATCTACAATTAAGTTATTTCTTTCTGCGCTGCCAGTATCACCAATTGGCCATAGTTCAACATCTAATCTAAAAATTTCTTCTTTTGGATAGCCAAATTGTTGTAATGCCCAGCTCTTTCTTTCTTCAGCCCCCCAAGCATCTATTTTATCAATTGCAAATAGTAAGTTCGCATAAGTTACATGTTCACCGTCAACTAATCTGGATAGTCGACTATTAAACTCATTTAGCTGTTGTTCATCAGCAAATGCAAGATATACAGTTTCATCTTGCTGACCAATGATCGAAATACCATGTTTAGTGATATCTTCGAAGCTCATTTTTTCAGACAGTTTGATTTGAATAATGTTTCGAGATGCATTTCCACCAACTTGCGATGAAATGCTTTCCTGAAAAGACACTACTTGTTTTTGTAAGTTTCGACCGTGTTCTTTTGGGTTATCACATTTAACTTTTGAACCGAATCCGTTACGAGATCTTCTAGGGGTTAATGGTACTTCCTTTGAAAAAGAAAGATGAGGATATACACCCGCCATATTACATTCCTTTGTTTATTAAAATTATCTAACTCTGTTTTCCAATTCAAAAGCATGCTGTAACATTTTTACAGTTAAAAACTCTTTTTGTTTTAGAATCATCCGCTTAACAGCACGTCTGATTATACGTTCAATTATTGCGGGTGATTTGTCATCAAATATTGAATGAAGCTCAGGGCTGTCTAAATCAAATTCTCTTCTTACACCGCGTAGCTTAAGTTGTAGTAAGTTTTGGAGCTGATCTTTATTAAGTACAGGAAATTCCACTAATTCATCAAAACGACGCCAAATGGCACTATCAAGAATCTGTTCGTGATTAGTAGCGGCAATAATTATGCTTTTACCATCATATGAATCCATCATTTGAAGCACAGCATTTACAACTCGTCTAAGTTCACCGTGTTCAGAACCATCATCTCGCTCTTTTCCTAGTGCATCGAATTCATCAAAAAGAACAACTAGCCTGTGTTTTGCAATAAAATCAAATATCTTTCTGAGGTTTGCGGCAGTTTCCCCTAGGAATGATGACACTAAGGAATCTAACCTAACAATAGCAAGTGGGCGATTTAATTCATAAGCAATAGCTTCTGCAGAAAGTGTTTTACCGCAACCAGGAGGACCAAAAAAAAGAACTTTTTCAGCGGGCATCATGCCATAGCTTCTTAGAATATCTTCACGTCGATACTCTTCAAGCACATTTTCGATTACTTCTAAAGTATTTTTCGCTAAAACAAGTTCATCAATAGAGCGATTTGCTTGCTTAATATCTATTAATGCAACACCACTTTCTTTATCAAAGGGAGCTTCAGGCAAAATATTGTGTGCTGTAGCACTTGGAGTGGAGCGATCACCGTATAGGATACGCTCTAGATCATTGGCTAATAAATTATGCTGCTTTTGCCTTTCTTCTTTTATTAATTGCTCTGTAGCACTTCTAAACGCAGTAGGGTCACCTGAAGCACCGGATTGAACAAGTAATCTCAATAATTTCCCACTAGCCATAATACACTCCTAGTCACTTTTCCATAAATGACGCTCAAAAACGCAATCTTTCAATATATTTATTCTAACTTATAACGCATAGATATGCATTGCATATCCACATGTAAGTCTTGTTCATGTCTATGCATTAAAAGTGATTTTGATCAAAACTTGCAATTGGAACATCCATCGTCAATGAATAGCTCATTAATTGATATTTTAAGCACTTGTGAAAATAGCTTAACTTCTATATCTGTAACTCTTCTAACATTGGACTCGATTTTAGCCAACGTACTTCGAGTAATTTTCCATTGAGCTAGATGACATTTAGCGACAAGAACTTCTTGTGTCCACTTTTTGTCTTCTCTAATTCGCTTAATATTTATTCCAATAATATTCATAACATCACTTGCTCCGCTATCGGAGCTTGATTGTCACAAATAAAAAGCCTAAAATTGCTCCGTTAACGGAGCAATACAGCATTAACTTAGAGGTTATCTTGAAAATAGACGTTTTTGTGGCACAAATAATTAAAGCGCCAAACTTTGATAACTTCACAACCAGCGATGTCAGGTCTTCTTATATCACCTTAAGCAATGACCCATCTTTAGATCCTACTGTAGTAAGAAGAAAGCTTTATGCGGAGCTGCTCAAGTTAGTAAAGAAAGGTTGGTTAAATAAAAAAAGCACTGGTAGAAAAGGTTCTACGCGTTTTAGTAAAACAGAGTTATTTGATCCTGAGTATCTTGAAGCCCTACAAGCAAATAAATCTACAGCAAAGTATTTTAAAGAAGAAAAACAGAAAAATCTAATTGCTAAATTAAACCACTATAAGGCTGAGTTGTTATTGAATATTGGTGAGTCGGAAGCTTACAAGGAACTATATTCGGAATTTCCTGAATTGGTTGAAGAAATACAACCTCAGTTTAATAAAGCTAGAGATAATAATACGAGAATACTAGGGAAGATAAGAGCTATTGAAGGCTTACTTGAGCAAGATAAATCTGTAGAGAAGATATGAAATTAAGACAATGGCAAGCGGAGTGTATTGATTTAGCACTAACGCAATATCGAGATGGCTATAGCCATTTTTTAGCCTTAGCAACACCAGGCGCAGGTAAAACGATGATGGCTTCGGAGTTAGCTGATCAGTTGTTAAAAAGTGACTTAGTGGATTTAGTTGTTTGCTTTTCCCCTTCTTCCATTGTGGCAAAAGACTTCAGTGAAAGTTTGCACCTAAGAACACAAGAGCGTTTTGATGGTTTGATTGGTGCTAAAGGCAGATCACTCACTTATCAAAATTTACAGTACCTTGATTCAAGCTTTTGGCAGTTGTTTGAGCGCTATCGGGTGTTTGTTATATTTGATGAAATACACCATTGCTCTGGCTCTAACATTGATAATGCCAATGCATGGGGCGAACAGATAATTCTTAATATTCAAGATAAAGCTAAATTAACATTGGCATTAACGGGCACTCCTTGGCGCTCTGATACCGCTCCTATCGTTCTTTCTAATTACCTACATCCTAGTAATAAAATTTCTTGTGATTACATTTATGGGCTTTCTGAGGCTATTGGAGATGATGTTTGTCGTATTCCTCAGATAGTTGCTATCGATAATAATAATATTTCGGTTGTTGATATTAAAGAAACTAAAACCTTTAATAGTTTTAAAGCTTTGCTTTCGCAGTCAATTATTCCTTATCAGGAGATTATTGAGAATGAAGCGGTTATAAAGTTTGTAGTATCTTCTGCACATAAGAAGTTATCTAAAATTAGGCGAGTTAACCCTGATGCTGCTGGCTTGGTTGTTGCTTCATCGGTAGATCATGCAAACAAAATATCGATGTTGATGAAGTCGTATTTTAACGAAGATTCGATAGTTGTGACTTATAGGGAAAATGACCCAACGAGTATTATTCAACAGTTCAGACATGCCAAGAGTAAGTGGATAATCTCTGTAGGTATGATCAGCGAAGGAACGAATATCCCGCGTTTACAGATTTGCTGCCATCTCACGAACATCAAGACTGAAATGCACTTTAGGCAGATCTTAGGGCGAATCCTTAGGATGACTGGCTCAAAGAATCAAGAAGCGGTTATGTATATGCCCGCTGAGCCTAAGCTGTTGGAATATGCCTATCGCGTTAAGCAAGATGTGCCTTTTGAGGCTGACGTTGTTAAGTTTGAAAAAATGAAGACTGAAGTTGTTGACGACTTAGATAGTAATCAAAAAGGGGATGTTGTTTTCGATAAGAGTAAATCATTAAAGCCTAACGTTGAACTTAGGATTGATGGCTTTGAAAGTGGTATTAGCTCTGTGGATTTCGGTGAAATTAATGTTGTCGCTGATGAGCACTATTTAACGACTTCTTATGAAAAGGTGGTCAATATATTTGGTCGCTTTAAGCAAGAAACTATAGCGCTGGGGCTAAGTGGATTGAGATGAGAATCCAGGCCGGTGTTGGTGCCATGAACCTACAAATTATAAATCAAAACCTAAATTACTTTTAGATTCGAGGAGTCATTATGATTATGCAGTTTCCTGTGGCGCATGATGACGAGTTACTCGTTAGCATATTAGCTCGTTTTGTTGCAAGACAAGGGTTACAGGATGATAAAGTTGCATTAGAGATGCTTTTTGGCTCTAGGAATATTGTTCCTTCTCCCTTATTACAAGGTCATATCCAAGCATTACTTTGTAAGGTGAATAATATTTGGTTAGTTAGTGACCGTGATGTAATTCACCGCCACTCTATACTACCTTTCTTTCAGTCTTTCATAGAACCAGCAAGAATTAAGACTGTCGAAAATGAATTGATATTTAGTGATAAGCCAAATGTGATGACAAGTATTGGCATTAATGCTTCAAATATTAATTGGCCTCGCTATTACCGATTTTGCCCAGAGTGTTTAACTGAAGATTATAAATATTTAGCCTATTCTTATTGGCGTAGGTCGTTTCAACTTCCCGGGGTGCTTGTTTGTTCAAAGCATCTTTGTTATTTACAGAATAGTCCTTTCAAATTACTTCCTGATAGGAGACATCGTTTCTGTAATGCATCTCAGATTTTACCAAATAAAAAAATAACATTGATGCATTTAGGATCAGATGACAAGTTAACAAAACTTGCTGTTATCATGCAAAAGTTATTAGAGACTAAAACCCCATACGTTTCTCCTGTCCAATGGACAATATTTTATCGAAATTGTATTAGCGAACTTGGTTTATTAATCGGACAACGAGCTGATCATACAAAAATTAGAATATTAGTTGAGAGTTTTTGGGGGAGTAAGTTTTTAGAGCAGCATGGTTTAAGCATTAAAGCAGAAAACAATTGGTTACTGGCCTTTTTTCGTAAGCAAAGGAGGCATTACACCGCTCTACATCATGCTGTTTGCATGATGGCAATATTACCTTCGTATTCAATTTTTAATGCGATAAAGGAAGCATCTTTAATAACTATAAAGAGTTGTCAGAAGAAGGTTTATACTAATAAAAAAGCTTTAGAGAGAGTTGACGAATATCGTGCGAGTTGGTTAGCAATGTGCTCTCAGTTTGGAGTATTAAAAGATATTCGGGCTACACCTGAAGGAGCGAGAATATATTCTTGGCTTTTTCGTTTTGATAATACTTGGCTAAAAAAGTATTTACCTGATCGTGTCCGTAATGATGAGGGACGCCAAATTAATTGGAGTAAACGAGATGTAGAGTTAGTTAGGAAGCTAATTTTGATCCGAAATAAAAGCTATGAAAACTTGGGCCTACCGAGAATGACGCAGACTTGGTTTATAGGCAAAACTAATGTGTCTTGGGGGGTTGCTAGTCATTTAGATAAATTACCACTGTGTCGAGATTTCTTCATTAAATATAAGGAGTCAATTGATGAGTACCAAATCCGTCGAGTTCTGGCTATTATGGTTAATCATATTAACTTGATGAAGCCTTTACCCCAACCTTATGAAATTGAACGCATTGCCGGACTTAATCAAAAGCGGAATAGAGAAGCTGTCAAACTTATCCTCAGAATGGATTTCGAAAAATTTTCCCGCTTTAAAATACCTGCATATTCTCATGCATCGCGATCACCTAATACCATCTAAGCCGATC
>TARA_B110000467_G_scaffold163033_1_pt1 | contig 12221 bp, 11 predicted proteins | sample TARA_B110000467 | Tara Oceans TARA_B110000467 (sample SAMEA4398341) | marine metagenome | biome: Polar Biome; feature: [MES] marine water layer (ENVO:01000295) within the mesopelagic zone...; material: water (ENVO:00002006), including particulate matter (ENVO:01000060) such... | reverse complement strand
CACCAACATAATTTTTAATCTGATTTTCAAATTCTTCAATTTCAGGACCTAGTGCCCAATTATTTCCTCTTTTAACAATTTTAGTAATCAAATTGATATCTTCTTCGTCAGTAAAAATTTTGTATAGTGGTATTTTCCAATCATTCATTTTTAATCTTACATTGTTCACTCATTTACGCTTTGGTTTTAATGTTATCTTATTTTTTTATACATTAAATATTATTTTTTATTCATTTTTTTCAAAAATTCTGTAGCTAGTAATTCATAAAAAGAATCATTTTCATTTAAGAAAGAATTAACTTTTGATTCATTCATTTTTACATCTAATAGAAATCCTCCATGATAAAATGAATTCAGAACTTTTATTGAATTAGATGTCTCATCTATCTTGAAAGAATTTTCAAGTACTATGTTTGTTAATTTTGAAAAATCATCTAAACTAACTTTTTTTTGCAACATCAATTTTATTTTTTCAGGCAATTCCTCAATATTTTTTATTCTATATACTGATGGAAGAGTTTGGTAATTTACATCAGCTAATACAATTGATGGTTTTTGATATAATGCTGCCTCTAAACCTGCAGTACCCGTAGCTGTAATTACTAATGAGCATTTTTTAATTACTTTCTCATTTGATATTGAAGGATGAACAAATTCTACATTCGGTAAACTTAAAATTTCTTTGTAGTATTCAATATTTCTCCAGGCTCTAACTTTTTGCATGGGGTGTTCTTTTACAACTAATTTGTATTCTATTGGAATTGCTTTTGCAATATTTTTTATTACTTCTAATTGATTAGAGAAATATGGAGCTGGAATTAATAGTGTTCTTTCCGGTTCCAATTGTAGTGGAAAATAAATAAATTTTTTATCTGTAATTATAATTTTTGCATTTTTATTGAGAAATCTTTTTCTTATTATTCTTTTTATCGAAAAAGAAATTTCATTTATAATTGCAGTAATTACTGTTCTACCATAATGTGTGTAATCTTTTCTGTAATTTTTATTTAAAGTCAATAACAGAAAATCCATTCCTGCTTTTATCCATTTAATTTTTGATGATTGATACTTGTTTCCCCATGTTCTGTCTTGATCTGAATAACCTTTTAGATAATCTTCTAATTGCTCAAATGATTTACTATTGTTTTCTTTAGTTTTGTTGTCTATTTCATCTATTACGTCATTATCTGATCCAATATATGATCGATATCCAAATCTTGTAAATCCTAAACTTAGCACCTTTATTCCTTTAGCTTGACATAATAGTTGTAGAAGTCTCATATGACTTGCATCAGTAATTTTTATAATTAAATAATCTGGATTTATTTCATCAAGAATATTTTCAAAAAGCCTACATTCTTGTTCAAATATTCTTAATATTTCATTTTTGTTAAATTTGTAATATTGATTATACTTAAAAAAAATTGTATCGCTATAAGCTAATTTCCATATTGAAATTTTATATTTTTTTTCAAACTCTGCCAAATAGTTTAGATCTACTTTTTCAGGTAATTTTACAATATGATCTTTTAAAAACCATTTTTTCTTAAAATTCACAATTTTTTGATTTTCATAAAATTTTTTTCCTTTATTTGTATCAATTATCGCATAAAATTCTGCATCACATTTTTTCTCTAAAAATTTTGCAGTACCAAATTGTGTAAAAGTAGAGTCAATCCAAAAAAGTATTTTATTTTTCATTTTTAATTATTATTTGAAAATGTACTATTTATTATGTTGAAATTTTTTTATACTATCAGGTAATTCATTAATAACCATTAAAATTTTAACATTACATGATATTTGGAATAAAATCTGCTGTATTACTTTCTGTATCTATCTCATTTTTAATATTTTTATTTGTTATACTATCATATAACTATGAAATTAGTGATGGAACATTTGTATCTCGTATTCCTGATATAATTGCCCCAAAAGAATTTTATTCAAATCATGATTCTGACGAAAAAAAAATTTTTGTTATAGGGTCTAGTCAAGTTGTTGCCATAAATGCTACTCGTATAGATAATTATCTGTCAATAAATGGATATGATTATGATGTTTACAACCTTGCACAGATAAGTGATACCCCAATAAAAAGACTAGAAACTTTAGATATGATTATTTCTTCTAACCCCGAAATTATTGCTTATGGGATAGGTCCTCGAGATTTTCGATCTTCTCCAACTGATAATGTGGGAAATCCATTACCTGATCCTCGAGATTTTTTCATTTCATTTTTAAATAAATATAAAAATTCTTTTGGATTTGATGCATCATTACTTGAGTTTCCTCAACGTAGTACTCTATCTTATATCACTGATCTTGTACGAACTGCAGAAGGAAAATCAGATATTATCCCATATGACAACACTCCTTTTATGACCGTAACTACTGCAGCTACAATAATTAACAATAACATGGGTAGTACTGGATTAATTTATTCTAATCTTAATCCTCCTAGAGAAATTAGTAATTATAGTGCATTTGAAGAAATAATATTTACATTACAAGAGAATGACATAGAAGTAATAATATTTGTTGCACCACAAAGTAAATTTGAATTAGCAAATTTATCTGATGATTTTATACATTCCTTTAACCTAATTCTAGATGAAATATATGAAATTCCAAATTTAAAAACATATGATTTATTTTACACATATAGTGATTTGAATATTTGGAATGACGCTACTCATGTTGCAATAAACAATAAAACTACTATTTATACTGAAGACGTAGCAAAAATGATTCTCGAGGAAATAGATCAATAATGCTGTTTACAACAATTGAGTTTGTTATATTCTTCATTACTGCATGTGGTGTTTTTACTATTGTTAAAAATAGAAAATTTCAACATCTGTTTCTTCTTTTAGCAAGTTATTTTTTCTTTTATTACACTAGCAATTATCTAGTATCACTTCTTGTTTTCACAACTTTATTGGATTTCTATATGGCTAAAATGATTGCAAACAGCTCTAATTTAAAATATAAAAAAATCTTCCTAATTATTAGTCTAGCTGGAAATTTAGGGCTTTTAGGATTCTTCAAATATGCTGATTTTGGAATAAGTTCATTCAGCACTGTAATGACATCATTAGGATTTCCTGTTGAAGTTTCACTTTTAGAACTAGCTTTACCTATAGGTATTTCATTTTATACATTTCAAACAATAAGTTATACTGTAGATGTTTATCGAGGACAACTAAAACCTTGTAAATCGTTAAGAGAATTTGCAATTTTTGTATCCTTTTTCCCTCAACTAGTGGCTGGACCTATATTAAGAGCAAAAGATTTTCTACCTCAATTACATGAAAAATTAGAGAAGTTCAAAGGTGTAGATACTATTCTACAAATAAGACTTCAAGATTCCAATGTAAAACTTGGTGTAACGTTAATGGCATTTGGATTCTTTAAAAAAATGTTCGTAGCAGACAATGTTGCGCCTTTTGTGGATTCTATTTTTGGTAATCCTGTTGGATTAGAATCGTTTACTATTATATTGGGTGCAATTGCTTTTGGAATTCAAATTTATGCTGATTTTTCAGGATATTCTGACATTGCAATTGGTGCGGCTCTAATTATGGGATTCAAAATACCTCTAAATTTTAACAAACCATTTTTTGCAACATCTCCATCTGACTTTTGGCGTAGATGGCACATATCGCTTTCTTTATGGTTACGTGACTATTTGTACATTCCATTAGGAGGTAGCAAAAAATCATCTAATCGCACATATCTAAATTTATTTGTTGTAATGTTTTTGGGAGGATTATGGCATGGTGCTTCTTGGAATATTGTGATATGGGGAATGCTACATGGATTGTATTTAGTATTACATAAACTAATTACCGATAAAATTCCATTCCTAAAAAACCACTCTTTTTTTAGAACTAAAATCGGTGTACTGATTTCTATATTTGTAACACAATATTTTGTTTTTTTGGCATGGTTACCATTTAGGATAAGTGACCACGATGCTATGATATACTCTCTACAAAAATACATATTTTTAGATTTTCAAATAAATGAAACAATTCAACTTTTACTGTCTGAAAAAATTCGAGTTATGATTATGATTACATTCATAGTTTTACATTTTATTTCATATAAACAAGGAGATCTCCCTAGAAAAATTTCAAACTATCGTATAATGTATTGGGTTCCAATTTTAATAATCATGATGCTCACAATCTTATTCTTTTATGTTGGCAATGCAGAAGATTTTATCTATTTCAAATTTTAATTTTCTTACAAAATTTTAATACAATTAATTAGAATATATTATACTATTCAGCCATAAAATATACTTGAAAAATGAAACTATTTTAGTTACTGGTGGTGCAGGATATGTTGGTTCTGTTTTAATTCCTACATTAATTGATGAAGGATATTATGTAAAATGTCTTGATCGATTCTTTTTTGGTGAGGAATTTTTAAGACAAAAAAAATTTGAAGGAAAATTAGATCTTATCAAGGATGATATTAGATGGTTTGATCCTAAAATTCTTTCTGATGTTGATTGTGTTCTAGATTTAGCTGCTATTTCAAATGATCCTGCAGGTGATTTAGATCCACAAAAAACATTTGAAATAAATCATAAAGGTAGAAACAGAGTTGCTAAATTAAGTAAAGAATGTGGTGTATCCCGTTATGTTCTGGCTTCTAGTGCAAGCATATATGGACAACAAGAAAAAATAGCTGATGAAAATTCAACTGTTAATCCTCTCACTGCATATTCTAAAGCAAACAGAAATGCAGAAATTGATAATTTACAGTTAAACGATGATAATTTTACTACTACTGCATTAAGATTTTCAAGTATCTATGGTATTTCTCCAAGAATGAGATTTGATACTGCTGTTAATGCTATGGTTTTAGATCTTTATAATAAAAAACAAATAATTGTTAATGGTAAAGACAATAAAAGACCATTTATTTTTACTAAAGATGTTGTAAGTGCTTATCTTGCAGTAATTAGTGCATCAAAAAATAAAATAGCTGGTGAAATTTTTAATGTTGGTTCAAATGATCAAAATGTTACCATGATTGATTTGGCAAATCAGATTTCTAGTTGTATTGATAGTCCATGTGATATAATTGTCCAAGGAACTAATGATCATCGTTCTTATTTTGCATCATTTGATAAAATTAAAAATATCTTAGACTTTACAACTAAATACTCCATTAGTGACGCTGCTAAGGATATTTTTCAAGAGTTATCTGAAGGAATAATTTCAGATACTATTAAAACAAAAACAGTTGATTGGTATAGACATATGTTAACTAATCCTGAAACATCTAAAGATTATATGATCAATAACGTATTACTGTAGAATGAAAGCCGTACTACTTGCAGCAGGAATTGGTACAAGATTAGATCCAATCACAAAATCTATTCCTAAACCAATGATAAAAATTTGTGGAAAACCAATAATTGAATATATTGTAAATGATCTTGTTAAATCTAATTTTGATGAAATATGCATAGTTGTAGGCCATGAATCTGAACAAATTAAAAATTATTTTAATAATTATGATAAAAATATTAAAATTTCATTTGTGACTCAAGATGAATACAAAGGTACTGCACATGCAACACTTTGTGCAAAGAATTTTGTTGGAAATGATCCCTTTTTGTTATACCTTTCTGATACTTTGATACCTTTTGATTTACAAAGTTTTCTTTCTAAAATAAAATATGATAATTATGATATTTCTATTTTATCCTCTAAAGTTTTTTTAAATGATTTAACTAGTGTTGGTAATATTATAATTGAAAATGGTTTTGTTAAAGAAATTTCTGAAAAATCTAAAAATCCTAAATCTGAACTTGCCTGGGCAGGTGTGGCATTTATCAATGATAGTTCAATTTTTGACTTAATTGAAAAATTATCTTTATCTAAAAACCGCGAATATGATATTACTGAAGCAATGAATTTAGCACTTAAAAATAATAAAAATATTAAAAATTATTTATGTAAAAAATTTATTGATTGTGGAACTGTATTGGGATTACTTAATGGATTAAAATTTATTATTGATACTACAAATTTTTCTAAAAAATCACTTCAAAATAAATCTCTTTCATATGTTGATGCTAGTTGTGTGTTGGGAAAAAATATCATTATTGGTCCATACACTTCAGTTGAAAAAAATGTAATTATAGGTGACAATGTAAAAATAACTGAATCTATTTTACTTGAAAATACTGTTGTCCCTTCTAATCAAATAATTGATAAATCTATTTTATCTTCTTATGGTCAAATATCTACCAATGATAATATTTTATAATCCCAACAATTACAATGTTTATGAATGAATCTGGAATAATTATTCATAAACTTGAAAAACATCTTACACGAAATACTAAAAATAATAACGTTAATGGATTTTTAATTCCAGTTTGGAGAAATTGGGATAAAACCATTACAACTCAACCTGAAATGGTGTATATTACGAGTATTAATCCTGGAGAAATTAAGGGACCTCATTTACATATTATCCGTCATAGCTATTATACGTGCATTAAAGGTAAAGTGGTTTTCATTGTTAAGGAGAACTCTGGTAATTATCTTGAAATAGAATCTAGTCCTGATGAACCTGTGATGTTAGAAATTCCAAAAAATTATTCATCTGCACATATTAATCTCTCAGATGAACCTAGTATTATCATGGCATTAGTTAATCCTTCGTGGAAACCTGATAATAAAGACGAACATAATGTTACCTATGATGACTATGATTGGGATAAATGGAAAAATCCCACAAAAATTTGAACAAAAAAATTCTTGTTTGGGTAGATCCTAATTTTCTTCAATTTGGAATTACAAAATTTTTACAAAAAAAGTATGATGCTGATTATTTTGCTGTAACTGATCTAAATCACCATTTACAAAAATCATTTATGAAGCAAGAAATTGTTAATTTTAAGAAAATTTGGCATTATTGGGACGAATCCTTTAAAACACAAAAAATTGATTTAGAATATCTTACAAATTTTGAAGCAAAATATAAAATTTCATTGTGGATGCTTGTATATTCTGAAAGACTTTTCTTAAATTATAATCCATATTATCAATTTTCATCTCATGAGATTCTTCAAATCATACAACATGACTGCAAACTTTTTGAAAAAATTTTAGATGACGCAAATCCGGACTTCTTATTAATTAATGGAGTTGATTTTCATAGAAATTATCTTTTTTCTGAGATTTGTAAATCTCGTGGAATTAAAGTACTAATGTTATTTTCAAGTCGATTAGGTTATCGTTGTATGATCTCCTCAGGATTTGATGAATTTGATAAAAACTTAGAAATTCCTGTAGATAACATTCCCCAAAAAAACTTGAATGAATTAAATGATTATCTTAAACAATATGATAAATTCACTCATTCAATGTCAATTAAATCTGGAGAAGGTGGATATTCACTTTTGTATAAAATAAAAACATTATTTCATTGGATGAGTAAAACTTTTGATCAAAAATACCGTAATACTTATGATCATTATGGAATTACTAGGTGTAAAGTAATAAAAAACCAACTTTCTTTAATGATTAAAAAATACTTTCGTGAATCCTTTTTGTTGAAAAATTCTATTCGTAGTATACCTAATGAAAAATTTGTATTTTTTCCTTTACAAGTAGAACCTGAAAGAAATGTTTTATTTGGTTCACCCTTTTATTCTGATCAATTATCTATAATTGAGAAAATTGCAAAATCATTACCTGTAGATTATAAATTATATGTAAAAGAGCACCCTGCAATGGAATTAAAGAAATGGAGAAAAATATCTAATTATAAAAAAATTTTAAATTTACCTAATGTTAATCTCATTCATACTTCAGTTGACTCTTCAGAAATTATACAAAAAAGCTCACTTGTCATAACTCTTAATGGTACGTCTGGTTTGGAAGCATCGTTTTATGGTAAACCTTCAATTGTATTTTCTGATGTCATATATTCAAATTTAAGCTGGGTACATAGAATTAGAAATTTAGAAGATTTACCTATTTCTATATTAAATACAATTGAAAAAAAAATTGATGTTACTGAATTAAATAATTTTGTAAATAAATTAATTACCAATACATTCTTTTTTGATGAGTTCAAAATTTATGGTGAAATATTCACTAGAATTCATAGTGGGTTTATTGTTGGTGATGATATTTCTATGATTGAACTAAATCATTACTTTGAAGAAAATAAAATTTTATTTGAACAATTAGTTGATGAACATCTTAAAAAAATGGAAAAATCACAAAAAAGTTGACTAAAATTCTAATTCTAGGTGGTACTAGTCTAATAGGAAGTACTTTTGCTCAATACACAAAAAAAATTTATGATCTTTATCTAACTACTCATTCCGCACCTATGGATCAACTTGATTTTAATACAGTCAATGTTGATATTCTTAAAAATCCAAACAAGATTATTGAAATAATAAGTGACTATAAGCCTCAGTATATTGTTCATTGTGTCGCTTTTCCCAATGTAGATTTTTGTGAAACTAATCAAAATTTGGCAACTACTCTTCATGTGGAAAGAACAAAAGATATCGCAAAAATTTCTTATAGAATTGGTGCCAAATTAATTTACTTTTCTACTGATGCTGTTTTTGATGGAAATCTTTCTAGAAAATATGTTGAAACTGATTCTATAAATCCTCTAAGTCATTATGGCAAGACTAAACTACAAGCAGAAAAAATTCTTCTAGATTATGAAATTAATACTGTTTTGAGAACTACGGTAGTTTACGGTTGGCATCAAAAATCTAGATTTACTAACTGGGTACTAAATTCATTAAAAAATAATGAAAATGTCACTGCATTTACGGATCAACAAAATACTCCAACACTTGTAGATGATATTGCTAAGGTACTTGTAAAAATCATTGACAATGATCTGTCTGGTCTTTATAATGTATCTGGCTCCACTTGCTTATCTAGAAATGAATTTGCGTTGAAAATAGCAAAAAAATTTGAATTAAATGATAAATTAATTATTCCTACTTCTTCTGATAAGCAAAAACAACTTGCACCACGACCAAAAAATGGGTGTTTGGATAATTCCAATCTTGAAAATATTTTAGATTTTAAATTTAACACTATTGATGATGGAATTAATTTTATTTTTGAGAAATCACATATAAATAATTTTTAACTATATCAATTAATTTTTCATTATTTTTTAATAAGATTGATTTACATTTTACAGCCTGTGCAGCTTCGATATCTTTTTGAGAATCTCCTATCATTATACTTTCTTCAAGTGCAATATCTAATTCTTTAGCAGCTTCTAAAAATAATCCCGGTTTGGGTTTTCTACACTCACACTTCTCTTCTGGTGTATGTGGACAAAAATATATTCCATCAATTTTAGTTTTAAATTCAAAATATAGTTTATCTTTTAATAATTTATGAATATCATGTAGTTTTTCTACATTCATTATTCCTCTATTTATTGCAGATTGATTTGTAATAATTACAACATAATATCCATTTTCTTTAATTAGTTTAATGGCTTCTAATGCCCCTTCTATAATATTAAATTCATTAATGTCTTTAACATAATCTTTCCTTTCTGTATTGATTACTCCGTCTCTATCTAAAAAAAATGCAATATTTTTCATTAGTAAGAAAACAAAGGTTCCCCTTCACTTCTAATCATGGTTGTCAATAAATGACAAACACAAAGATGCATTGTTTCTATTGTGAGCATGTCGTTATCTTGTATAGTAAGATTTATTTCTGAAATTTTAGATAATTTTCCTCCATCCATACCAGTTAGACTAATAGTTTTTGCATTAATTTCATTTGAATAATTTATAGCATTTATAACATTTTGAGAATTTCCACTACCACTAATTGCTATCACTACATCTCCTTTTTGTAATAAATTTTTTAATTGTTCCACAAATATTGAATCAAAAGATTTATCATTTGACCAAGCCAAAATTACTGGAATATTGTCTGATAATGATATTGCCTTGAATCTTTTTTTATCTTTTGTAATACTAGTTTTAAGAAGATCTGACACAAAATGGGTTGCAGTTGAAGCACTACCTCCATTACCCATGACGTATACCCTCTGTTCATTATTTCTAGCTTCTAAAATTATTTCTAATATTTTTTGTATTGTTCCTGTAGATTCTTTTAATTTAGAAATAGTCTTAATTTGATGCTCTAAGTAATCATTTATCATATTTTATCGATCACAATTATCTGTTATTCATATATTATAAATTCATTATATTGAAAGCCTTTACCCCTTGAGTTTGATATCTAAAATCTACCTTTTCAACACCATTTTTTTTCAAATTTTTTTCAATTAACTTATGCTTTTTTGGTTCAGCATAAATGAACATATGTCCTCCCCCTCCTGCACCTGTAACTTTAAGTGATTTTGCACCATTTTTTAAAGCAATTTTACTAATTTTTTCAATGTGTGGATTAGAAACTCCTTCAGCAAATTGCTTTTTTATTTCCCATCCTTTGTTAATTAATTCAGAAAATCTTTCTAGATCATTATTTTTTAGTGCATCTTTTACATCTATTGCCAAATTCTTTGATTGATGAAGGGCTTCAAGTGTCATAGTTTTTGGATTTTTCATATTTTTAATTTGTTTTTGTAAAATGTTTACAGAATGCTTTCGTTCACCCATTCTAAAAAGCATAGAATTTTTTTGTAATTCCTGAAGAGTATTTTGGTTTAATTTTATAGGTTTAACCAAAACTTTTTCTTTAGTATACTTAAATAAATTTAATCCGCCATAAACTGCAGCGTATTCATCTTGTTTTCCAATTCCCCATTTTAAAATATCATGCCCTATGTGGTAAGCTTTTTTTGCAATTTCTTGTTTTTTACTTTTTTTATTTTGTAGTTTTATAATTACATTTACGAGATTAGATGTTAGAGATGATGATGCTCCTAAACCTGAATTTGGTTTAACATCCGAACCTAAATACATATCAACTCCATTTGAAAATTTCATTTCTTTTAATCCTGCAATAACAATTTCATGTCCTTGAATTTCTTTTAGTTTGGTATGTTTAGTAGGTGGTAAATGTAATGCAAAATCAGGTGAAAATCCTTGAACCAGTTTATCTTGGCGTGGTTTTGCCATTACCCATGTGTATTTATTTATCGTAAATGAAACAGTATATCCGTCATAATTATTGTGATATTCTTCCAAATCTGTTCCTCCACCTGCAAAACTAATTCGTAATGGGGCCCTTCCTACTAACACATAAAAAATTTGTTTGAATAATATAATAATGTTGGAATCTACTTTAATATGAAAAAATCAATTATTTTTAAATTTAAACAAAGTTGATATTTTCCATATTTTGTATATATTCTATGATTGATTCTTCATTTAGACATGATTCTTTTGTAAGCATTGTGATTTTAAATTATAACGGAGTTGAATATGTAGAAAAATGTCTAGAATCTGTTTATAGAACTGTTGGATGTAAATTTGAAGTGATTTTAATTGATAATGCTTCAACTGATGGTAGCCCGGTAATTTGTAAACAAAAATTTCCCCAGATAAGATTATTCCAAAACAATGTGAATTTAGCTATGGCAGGAAGAAATATTGGTATTAGAAATGCACTAGGAAAATATATTGTATTTTTAGATTCTGATGCAATTGTTGATATTTATTGGTTACAAAATTTGATTAAAAGCTACTTATCTCATGGTCCAGGTCTATACCAAGGAAAAATTTTAGAACTGAACAATACTGATGTGATAGGCAGCTCTGGAAATTTGTTGAATATTTTTGGATTTGGTTATGCGCGAGGAAATAAAAAAAAAGATATTGGTCAATATGAAAAATTTACACAAATTAGTTTTCCTGTAGGTGCTTGTATTTTTTCTTCACTTGATGTAATTAAAAATATTGGTAATTTTGATGAATCTGATCTATTATACTTGATGTATGATGATGTTGATTATGGATGGAAATCTTTGACTTTTGGAATTCCTTCATTCTATGAACCAACATCTATTATTTATCATCCTGAAAGTACTAGTTCTAAACTAGATTCACACAAAATATTTCTTTTGGAACGTAACAGATGGATTTGCTTATTTTCATATTATTCCACTAAAACTCTTGTTAAAATTTTTCCTTTACTTACTCTAATTGAATTTGGGTTATTTCTTTTTTTATTAACAAAAGGAATGGGATTTGCAAAAATTAAAGCATTTTT
>TARA_B110000467_G_scaffold163069_1_pt1 | contig 12326 bp, 6 predicted proteins | sample TARA_B110000467 | Tara Oceans TARA_B110000467 (sample SAMEA4398341) | marine metagenome | biome: Polar Biome; feature: [MES] marine water layer (ENVO:01000295) within the mesopelagic zone...; material: water (ENVO:00002006), including particulate matter (ENVO:01000060) such as...... | reverse complement strand
AACTTGGTAGTAATCGGATTCTTGTCCGTCGTATTCGACTTGGTATCGTAGATTTGAATCGATCTTTTGTATGGAATGAACGAATACTGGATCGGAGAGACTTTGTCCCATGGGACTAGCCAAGCGAGTGCCGTCGGCGTAGAGGGCAATGAGCGATATTTCCTTGGGTAGGGCTTCGCCTTCGAAGCGAGCTGTAATCACTACGGTAGAACCGCGTTCAGCTTCCGTGTCGCCGGGACTGACGGCGATCGATAAAGGAACTCTTTGATAGGATCCTGGTAGCGTTAACGTAGAGCCGGAAGGCGTCTCTAAAAAGACGGAAGCTAATAAGAGAAGCCAAAGCGGAAGCGTTGCGATCAGATTGCGCGATCGAGCTTGTTTGCGTCGATTTTGGCCGACCTTGTACCATTCGGAACGCGAGGGATGAACGAGGACTTCGTCGATTAGTTTGCGCTGAAGAAAGTCTAATCTGTCTTCGCCTTGTTCGATTGCTGTGGAGAGCGATTGTTGGAGGGAAGGGTGAGTCTTTTCGATCATTAACGCAGCAGCTGCGTGATCAAAGCGAGTCCGTCCTGCTTCGCGGCGATTTAGGAAGAGAACGCCGGTAACCAAAGCCAGCATGAATACGATCAAAAACTGCGAAGCCCCGGGGACGAAGAAACTGATAGCGACAAAGACTGCTCCGATAGCGCTTGCGATTAGCCAGCGACGAGTTTGGCGCTTCATTAGATTTATAGAGCGGAGCTGCCTGGCGACTTCGAGCGTTTCGCCTTTGAGGCGTGGTTCAATGTTTGAAACTGTCGTACTCGAATTGGGCGGTTTTTCTGGTGTCATGCTGCTGTCCCATCCTTTCTTGTTTGCAGTCGTTTGGCTATGAGGCTCTCGATTGCGAGCATCGCTGCGACTGCTATAATCATCCATCTCCAGAGTTGCTGTTGGCTTTCTAGTTCGACGGCGTTTTCGAACCGACGATCGGAGTCATCCGTATCCATCGTTTCAGATTTTGCAAAAGGGTTGTCTAATGGAACTCCGAGCCGTTCCCAGTCTTCTATGGGATGCGTATCCCATTCGCTTTCTTCAATGGGCGTGTTGAATGCAACCCAGCGTTCGGTCCGGTTGGTTTGGAGTTGGTAGAGTCCAGGTTGAGTCGGGCTGTCGGAGTTGAAGGTATTCGCATCGATGGGTTTCCAGCTAGATTGATTGCTTGCGAAGAGGGTGGCGACTTCGTCGAGCTCTGCCATGTTCGGCTGATCCGGACCGCCCACGCTTATTTCGAAAAGGCGCTGTAGCCAAGGTACGAATTTCGAGGAGAGAGCCCATTGACTTTTCTGAGGAGCCCAATCTCCGATCCAGACCGTGACGGTTCCTTCGCCAATTGTGGCTTCGAGAACCGCTGGAGCGCCATCGTCGTAGCTAGCGATAATTGACGCATTGGTGGTATTCGGAGGATTTACTGCAAAAGTATGCCAGAACCGTATACGTGAAAAATCGCTAAAACGTGGATCGGCGAATAAAGCGAAGGCGGGGTGTTGAAAATCGATTGTACCTAGTCGAGAATCGTCTCGATCCGTTGAACGTGTGGACCAGCCGGTTTCGTTCAGCAGGGCACCGAGGGAGTCGATTCGATTTGCGCCGGAGATAAGCATCAAGGCATTGGATCCCGCTTCGATACGAGATCGTACGGTTTTGACTGAGTCGCGATCCAATTCCGAATCGATGACAATGACATTGGAGGATGGGCTGGAGGCATTCGTCGCTTTCGCGCCCTGTTCGAAGCTTACTACAGGATCGCTCCAGCCGGCGGTTGCTCGTTTTAGGTAGAAGGCGGACTGCTTTGAATTGTCTGCGTTTTCTTCGGAACCGTAGTAATTGAGTGAGATGTTTCTCGGGGCTTCTTGCGCGACGAATAGTGTGTTGTCGAATGCTTCGGCATCGCCGGTCAGCTCGACTTTGAATGGTCCTTCGGCGTTCTCAGGAATATCGAGAAGCAGCATACGATCGTCACCGGGACTTGAATACACTGTTTTAGGATCGCCTAAAGCGGTTCCCGAACGAGCATCGAATAGGGATAGGGTATGTTCGGTTGCCTCGAGTTGTCCGGAGCTTTGTATTCCAATTCGCATGGAGCGTTTAGATGATTCGTTACCAGTCCAGCCGAGCCATCGAAGCCCGGTGTTTCCAGCTTGAGCGCCTCGGATGCTTGCGAGTTCAAGAATGCAATCCTCGGGCCATTCGCGGCCTGCTATGCCGGCGATCTTTGAGGATTTTTGAAAATCGGAAACGAGGAGAACGCGTTTTTTAGAATCGAATGTGGAATTGTCTCTTAGTTGTTCTAGCTCGGCTATTGCGAGCTCCAGAGCGTCGTCGATTCTAGTCGATTGCCAGCTTGGTTCGAGGGCGTTGAGGAGATTGGCAGTAAGGACCGAGCGTTCATTGGGAGGCCATTCTTTCCAACGGTCGAAAGTGACGATAGGGCGAGCGGTGTTGGAGGCAGAAATGATAGAGAGCCTGTCTTGACTCTCAAGATTCGCGACTTGATCGATGGTTTTTTGAATTGCAGCTTCCCAGGCTCCTTCTCGGCGCATGCTGGCACTCGTGTCGAGTACGATGACCAACGCGTTTGGAGGAGAAACGGAGGGAGCGATCGGAATATTCGAATCTAAAAAGGGACGCGCGAATGCGAAAGCCAAGAGCGCGACAATGAGGCAACGTAGGAGCAGTAGCCAAGGATTTTGTATACGACTTTTTCGTTGGAGACTCGGGGGTGACTCTTTTAGGAATTGGGTTGCGCTGAAACGTATCCGATCCTTCGTGGCTCTTTTTATGAGATGGAATAAAATGGGCCCGACTATTAGGGCGGCTCCGGCTAGGAACCATGGAGATAGGACGTTCATTGAGCGACCCTTCCTTTTAGAGGTTGGCTGCGTAAGAGATCAATCAATACAAAGTCGAGCGGTTTGTTTGTCGGGGCGACGAGGTGTTTGACGCCGCGTTCTTCCAGAGCTTGCTGGACGAGAGTTCGATGGGCTTCGAAGCTTTCTTTGTAAGCGCTGCGGGCTTCGGAAGGATCGATATAAAGTTGGTTGCCGGTTTCAAGGTCTTCCCATTGGGCTGCCTTACCGTAATCGAGGTTTAGTTCTGCTGAATCGAGAACTTGAAGGGCGCGGACATCGTGGCCAGCTGCGACAAGTTGTCCGAGAGAGCGTTTCCAATCGTCGGGAGGGGAAAGGAAGTCGGAAAGTACGATGACTAAGCTACGTTTCGAATTTAGGTTGGCGGCTTGTTGCATCGCTTTGCCTAGATCGGTTTCATCTCCATCGAATTTTTTGCTAAGCAGGGATAGGAGCCGACGAAATTGCCCGGGGCGCCAGCGAGCGGGCAGATATTCGCGCAGTTCGCTATCGAAGAGGCCCAGACCAACGACGTCGCGTTGGCGAAGCAGGAAGTAGGCGAAAGTCGCCGCTAGGGTGCGAGCGTATTCGGCTTTGGATACGCCGTCAGATCCGAATTGCATCGAGCGACTTGTGTCGACGAGAATCATGCAGCGCAGATTGGTCTCGTCTTCGAATTTCTTGATGAATTCCTTGTCGGTTCGCGCTAGCAGTTTCCAATCAAGATAGCGCGGATCGTCGCCCTGTGTGTATTGGCGGTATTCAGTAAATTCAACCGAGAATCCATGTAATGGACTGCGATGCAACCCCGACCAGAGGCCTTCCACCACGACGCGCGCTCGAAGCTCTAGATCGCGAATGGCGAGCAGGGCTTGCGGGTCTATGCCTGTGTTAGATGCGGTGGGCATTGTGAATGGTGAAATGGTGAATGGTGAAAATTAGGGTTTTGCTGCTAGGAGTTTGGCGATGACGGTTTCTACGGTTTCGCCTTCGGCTTCGGCTCGGTAGTTTAGGAGGACGCGGTGGCGGAGGATTGGATGGGCTAGGCTGATAATATCTTCTTTGGTGACGTGCGCTCGGGAGTTCCAGAGGGCGAGGGCTTTGCTGGCGAGGACGAGGCCCTGGGCGGCGCGTGTGCCGGCTCCCCAACTGACCCATTCTTTGATGAAATCGGGCGCGCTTGGGTCACTCGGACGCGTTGCGGCTGTAAGCTGAACGGCGAAGCGAACAACTTCGTCGGAAACGAGAACTTTACGGACGAGCGACTGAAAGCCGATGGCATCCTCGGCTGTGAAAATCGATTCGATTGGGTCGTGTTCTTTGGCGGTCGTTTGTTTGACCACTTCGACTTCTTCATCTTCCGGCAGGTAGTCGATGAGGACGTTGAATAAGAAGCGATCGAGCTGAGCTTCTGGTAGCGGATAGGTGCCTTCCATTTCGACCGGGTTTTGGGTGGCCAAAACGAAGAAAGGCTCTGAGAGGGTATGGGTTGCTCCGGCAGCTGTTACCTGATGCTCCTGCATTGCTTCTAGTAAAGCGGACTGTGTTTTGGGAGGGGTACGATTGATTTCGTCCGCGAGCAGTAGGTTTGTGAAGATGGGGCCTTTGGCGAAGATCAGCTTTCGTCCTTCAGGTGTATCAGTGAGAATCTCCGTGCCTGTGATGTCGGCTGGCATTAAGTCGGGCGTGAATTGGATGCGCTGAAAATCCAAGTGGAATACTTTGGCCACGGACTTTACGAGCAGTGTCTTTGCCAAACCCGGGGCGCCCGTAATAAGGCAATGGCCGCCGGATATGAGAGCGAGCATGATCTGTTCGACGACCGCTTTCTGGCCGATGACGGCTTTGCTGAGTTCTGCCTCCACTTGCTTGCGGCCCTCTTGGAGGCGATTGAATACGGCTTCTTGTTCTTCGGTGGATTCTAGTAAGGACATTGCTTAAAGTGTGAATTATGAATGGTGAATTATGAAATGGGGGCGCGGAAGATTAGGTTGATGCCTGCTGATGCAAATGGGAGCCTGGGAAATCTCGGCTAGGTTTTTTTGACCACTGATTACACTGATGAACACTGATGAACACTGATGATTAGGTTCAATTCGATCATATCAGTGTTCATTAGTGGTTATCAATTGCTCTAAGATCATCTTGGAAATTAAGAATTAAGAATTAAGAATTATGGTTTTAGTGGGTTAGGGCGTAGAAGATGATGTTGATTCCCATGGGGTAGGCTTTTTTTTCGGCGAATTCGCGAAAATACCATTCGTCTTCGCCTTCGCGTTCCCAGCCATCGCCGAGATCGGTATTGTGACAAATGATACACATGATACGGCCATTATCGTCGAAGATGGCTTTGTAGTGGACCTCTTCAGTTCCAGGGCCTTGTGAGCTAACGTTTGCGTAACCTGCGTTGCGGGCGCCTATCGCGTGACCTACGCTTGGGACTTGGGGCTTTTCGTCGAGATCGAAAACCATGTGGAAAATCGGATGTTCGATTGGGAGTTCGACTGGTTCTCGGTCTGGAAAGACGCGACTGATTTCGTAGTGAAAATTATCATACTCGCTGTCGCCCCAAAAATCGTCGACCATAAGGAATCCGCCATTGAGAAGATAGTCGCGCAGGGCAGTGACCTCTTCTTCGAGGAATATGAGCCGGCCCGGTTCTACAATATATAGAAAGGGATAATTGAAAAGATCTCCTTGAGTTAGTTCGACGACTACGGAATCCGGGTTGACCTTGAGGCTCGTCATTTGCTGGAGCCGATAGGCGAAATTGAGTTCCGCGTCGGGATAGTCGGTTTGCCAGCCGCCACCCCCTCGACCACGGCGTCCGTAACCCCAGCCTCTATGGCCACCGCCTCCGCGTGTGGAGGTGTATCGAACTCGGGCGAATGTGAAGACGTCCTTCTTGAATTCGGAATCAACCTGCCATTCGGGCACGCCGGCACGATTGTCGTAGCTTTGATGACGTTGACCAAAGCTTAGGGGCAGCAAACACAGTGCAGCGGCAATGAAGAGTAATTTATAGGCGTGTAGCTTCACGTATTGCATCGTCGAGTTTGGATGAAGGCGCGGACGATTTCCGCTGGACTTGGCGCTTATTCAAGTCGTTAAGTAATTCGTAACCGAGTCTAAATCGAGGGGCCTCTTCTAGGGCCATCAGTGTGTGGCGACGTGCGGCGTCGGGCTCTTTTCGTTGGTATTGGCGGGCGAGGTGATAGTGAACCATCGCGATATCTGGCGGGTCAAGTTCAAGGAGGACGTTTCCGGTTTCGATAGCAGAGGCTTCGTATTGAAAACGAGCGTGGGTCGTGAAGAGAGCTCGCCACGGTTCAATTGCCATGGGTTTGATTGCGATAGATGCGTTGGCCCACCGGATGATCGCGGGTGGATCGTCTTGTTCGATTGCGATCTCTAAAAGGCGGACCACCGGTTCGAGACGGTTGCCTTCTTGGGTCGCGATGAGCGTTAGGGTGTCTCGTTCGCTATCGAGGTCGTCGAGTTGTCGATATACGTGAGCGAGTAGGGAGTGGGCGTTTTCGGCACCGGCTAGGTATCCGGATTTGGAGACAATCACCTCTAGTTTGTCGCGGGCAGCGGTCCAGTCTTCGGCTTCGATTAGCGGTTGAATCCCTTCTATTTCCTTGAAGTAGTTCGCTTTGGGAGTGACCAGTTCGATGGCCATTTCGAGCATTCCTTCAGCGCGTTGCAGAGAATAACTTCCGCCGAGGGCTTCGGCTTTCGAGCGAGCTTGAGCTAGGAATTTTTCGTCTAGCTCGTCAAGAGGAGCGACATGCTTGTCGAGGGCTTCGTTCATCGTTTCGCCGTCAGCGAGCGCAAGCAGTACGGCGCGCATAGCTTCGATTCCGTAGGTCTGGAAAAGGTAATCGACGACCAGGTAAGATTGGTAATAGGCGAATTGGGTGTCTTCGCCAGTTTCAGCTTGAAGGAAAGCGGCGCTCATTTCGCTGATAGCTTGCATTCGGCCGCCGAGGATGCGGTCGCGGTAGTCGACGGTCATCATCTGGCCCCAAGCGCCGTTTCGCTCGCGTTCTTCGTAAACGGAAATGCCTTCGCTCAACCACCGAGGCATACGATTCCGAGTGAGGGTAAGCGTGATGGTGTGGCAGAATTCATGATACATCACCGCTTCCCAATTCGCGAGGCTCGTGGCTGGACTGTTGATCGTGAACACGGGACCGAAGCAAACGCCTAGATAGCCTGGGTTTCCGGGCATTCCGAATGTCCGTACTTCGAAGTCGGCGGGATTCGGATAAATTTCTACGGTTACTTTTTGATCAATTTCGACTCCGTATCGAGCTTGCAGATACGTGTATGCGGGTTCTAGGAGGTCAATAGCTCGTTGTCCATAGATGGGAGCTTCTTCTTTTGAAATGCGAATTCGGAAATGTTCCGTTTCCAAGGTTTCAAAATCGCCAAGTTTGTCGCGCAAGGTAACTAAATTGTAGGCGGAAATGTTGTAAGGGTCGGCTTGGTGTACTTCGTCGGCAAGTTCCCAGCCTTCGCGTTCGTTTCCGAGCCGAAGGAGGTCTTGGGCGAGTTGCGTTTTAGCCGGGATAAAATCCGGTTGATTGACGAGGGCTCGACGTTGAGCAGCGGCGCCTTCTTTGAACCAGTATTTACGCGAGAGGTTTCGACCGATCAGGTGATCGACATGGGGATTGGTTCGCCAGGTTGAGAGTGCTTGTTCGCGTAGTTCGTCTCCGGTCTCATTGTCGCTGCGAAGGTAGGAAACGACTGCCTTGAGGGCCAGGGCTTCGGGATGGAAGGGGTTGACGTCGAGGGCGACTTCCAGTTGCTCGAGCGCTTCGTCGTAGGCTTCCGCATCGAGTAGGTGCTGGGCTAGTAGGATGCGGGTGTCGGTATGGTTTTCGTTTAAGGTTAACGCAGTTTCGGCGTATTCGATTAGTTTGGAACGATCGCCTTCGATAAAGGAACTCGCGAGACCGTACCAAAGATCTGGATTGTCGGGGAATTGTTTCAGGCCGTTTTGGAAAGTCTTCGATGCGAGACTGAAATCGTCTTTTTCCAGGGCTAGTCGACCGGGAGCCAGAAATGCGCTGGCGACAGTGTTCGCATCGCTTTGGGCACGTTTGTAGAAGTTTTCGAGTACGATGCGCGGTTCTATTCCAAGGAGAATGGCGGCGTCGCCGATCGAGACTAGGGATTCCGGGTCGTAGGAGAAACGTCCGCTTCGACGAATGATATTATCGATCTCTCTGAGCACGGAATCTGCCGTTTCGAGATCGTCGACATAGAGTGCGGCTTCGCGAATCATGAGTCGCAGTCGAATGCTGGAATAGCGTGCGGAAACGCCTTCGCTCAATAAATCGTAGGCTTCTTGATAGCGACCCGTGTTTTGTAAGCTTTGCGCTTCGATTTGCCACCATTCTTCGTTCCAAGGCTGATCCTTGCGACCTAGGGCGGCTTCTATCAGTACCTGTTCGTATTGGCCGCGTTGGTACAAAGCTTCCACTGCGTCGAATTCCATCGGCTCTTTTTCGTCTTCTTCCTGAGCTTGGGCGAATCGAGCTGAATCGAAAGACGCCAGACCTATCAAAATGAAGATGAACGAAGGGTAGATAGGTAGGTATCGAATCACGCTAAAAGTTAATTGCCGAGATTGGGGGTTCGCAAGGAATTAAACGAACAAGGCGGTCAAAGCGTTACATCTGTTCTCGGTAATTTGGACCGAGACTATCTTGGAGACGGTTTAGTAAATCAGTGTAGGAGCGGGTTTACCCCGCGATAGGGTAGATTTACATAAGACAGAAAAGAAGGATCGCGGGATAAACCCAATCCTACAGATTAGAGCTTGGGCGATTTCCGACTTATTTAACAGGCTCGAATTCTGCTTAACTAAATGAGCTTTAGGGTTATAGGGTAGGGCAGCGACGTCCCGGGGCGCCGCAGTGGATTCATTTTATTATGGAGGGCGCCGGGACATTGTTGCCCTAGCAATTGGCTCATTTAACTAAGTAAAACGAAGGGGCCCTAACAGGGCGTTTTAACGTTCGATGACTTCGATTTTCTGCCATTTTCCAGAACGGAATCGTAGAAAGAAGGCGAGAGCTACTAGGCTCAGATTGGCAATCGCGCAGATCCAAGCGACTGATGCCGGCTGATGAAGGATTTCGATGAGAACGTAGGCGGGGATAACGAGAAAGAAAATCGAAGTGACGGCTAGAACAGTCATTACGTATTTCGTATCTCCGGCGCCTTTGAGGGCCCCTCCGGTCATAATAACGAGGGAATCCAGATAAATGATGATCGCGAAGTAGCGGAGTAGCGATACGGCGGTTGACTCAAGGAGAGGAATGTCACCGCCACTGGTTTCATTGATGAAAGGACTGATTAGGATCTCCGGAACGAACCAATAGAGAGCGGCCATCACTGTATTGTGAATGACGGCCATGTGGAGGGCCGAGTAAGTGGTTTTGACGGCGAGTGGGCTTTGGCGGGCTCCTTGGAATCGACCGACCATGATGCTGGCTGCGGTTCCCAGGCCGATCATGGGGAGGAGACTTAGAAGGTTGATGTTGAGGGCAATATTACTTGCAGCGAGTTCGAGAGTGCCGATTCGTCCGATCAGCAGGACGAAAATGGTAAAGCCCATGATATCAAGGAAGAAATGGGCTCCGGATGGGGTGCCGAAGCGAAGAATACGCAGAAGAAGGGCTTTTTGCAGTCGCCAGCTTGTGCGTGTCTGAAAGCGCAGGTGATTCGAGTTTCGGCAAAAGAGCGCAAGATAGGCGATCATTACCAAGGCCGAAGAAATCACAGTGGCAATGCCGGCACCTGTGATACCGAGGCGTGGAAAGCCGAAATTTCCGAATATCAACAGGTAGTCCAATATGATATTGAGGGCGGTCATGGACAGGTTCATCCAAACGATTGGCCAAGATTTGCCGCGTCCTGAGTAGAAGCAGGAGAAGGCGCTGTTCGCCAAAAAGAAGAAAGCTCCGAAGTTTAGAATCCGGAAAAACGCAGCTTCCTCTTTTTGAACTTCCGGAGCATGACCGATGAAAGCGAATATGTCAGTGGCGAAGGGGGCGAAAAACGGAATGATTATGCCACCGATCATTCCGATATAGACTCCATGCCAAACGGATGGGCCTACTTTATCGGGCTGTTTAGCCCCCATGTATTGAGCTACGAAAGTCGAGGTGTAGAGCGACACGCCAAGGAAGAAGCAGAGAATCGAGAAATTCAACATGCCGGCAGGTTGAGCGGCGGCTAAGGCATCTGCGGAATAATGGGCCAGAAATACGCGATCGACGAATATCAGCACCGAAAACGAGCCCATGCTCAGAATGAGGGGGATGGCGACGACGAGTAATTGCCGGTAGCCCGCATCTTCATTCCAGCGCTTTTGTATCCATCCCATCATTTGCGTTTTATGGGAATACGGGAAGGGGTTTGAAACGGAAGACAATAATCGGAGAAAGGCGTTGGCTCGGGATCGATACGAATTGAGTGTCAGCTTTAGCTTTTCGAAAAATCGGTTTCAATTCGCTTCGTTCGTGACTGCTCGAGAATCGTTCTATAGTTCAATTGGGCATATGAGGATTCACTCTTTTTTGGTTACCTATTTAGCTTTGCTCAGTTTGGCTCCGATCGCGTTAGCTCAAAGCAGTATTGATTTGGATGCTCAGTTTTCGATCGATCCGGATTTGCGAATTGGGACTTTGGATAACGGTCTAAAGTACTACATTCGCGAAAACCAGAAGCCCGAAGGAAGGGCGATGCTGCGTTTGGTGGTGAATGTCGGCTCGCTTCAAGAAGAAGAGGACGAACGGGGGTTGGCTCACTTCCTCGAACACATGGCGTTTAATGGGACTGAGCATTTCGCTAAGCGCGAAATTATCGATTTCCTTGAAGGCGTGGGCATGCGTTTCGGTTCGCATTTGAATGCTTCAACTTCGTTCGACGAAACGATTTATCAGTTAGAGGTACCGACGGACGAATCGGAAACCGTGGAGAAGGCGTTTCTCATATTAGAGGATTGGGCGAGCAATATCCTGTTCGAGGACGAGGAGATCGAAAAGGAACGAGGCGTCGTTATCGAAGAATGGCGCGGTCGGAAGGGCGTCGGTCAGCGATTGATGGAAAAACAGCTCCCGCTTATGTATTTTGGATCTAAGTACGTGGATCGTCTACCTATCGGATTGGTGCCGGTCATCGAATCGCTCACGCGGGATCAGTTTGTCTCGTTCTACAAGAAATGGTATCGCCCCGACCTGATGGCGGTGGTTGCGGTTGGCGATTTTGAGACGGACGACATCGAAGCATTGATTAAGGAACGTTTCGAGGGCTTGAAGAATCCAGAAGATGCCCCGCTCCGCGAGAGCTATCAATTGACCGATCATAATGAAACGCTCTTCTCGATTGAAACCGATCCTGAGTTGAGTAGCTCGAGCGTGGGCGTGTATTTCAAAACGGATAAACGTGAATATGGAACGCCTCGTCTTTATCGAGAAAGCCTGACCGAGAGTATCTATTTTTCGATGATGAACAACCGTTTGCGGGAGCGAGCCAAGGATGAGAATCCTCCGTTTATTGGAGCGGGATTGGGGAGAGGTTCGTTTGGTCGTGAAAAAGGTTATTATCGAATGGCGGCTGGATTTATCGGCGAAGATTACAAAGGCGGCCTAAGGGGGTTGATGCAGGAAGTCGAGCGCGCTCGCCGAGATGGTTTCGAACAATCGGAATTGGATCGAGTAAAGGTCAATGTCTTGCGCAGTTTAGAGAAAATGTACGATGAGCGCGATAAACGTCAGTCGGCGTCATTTTTACGCGAATACATTAACAATTTTCTGGTGGACGAATCGATTCCCGGATTGGAAAAGGAGTTAGAATTGAATCGGCTATTTCTAAAGGATTTGGAATTGGAGGAGATTAATGCGGTCGGGAATTTCGTGAGGCAGATCGATAATAGACTGGTTTTGTACACGGCGCCAGAGAAGGATGGGTTTGTGAAGCCGGAGTCGAAGCAGTTGTTGACGGCCCTTGTGGTAGCGGAAGGGGATTCTCTCGAAGCCTATGACGATGGGGTCAGTGATGGACCGTTGTTGTCGGTGAGTCTGAAACCAGGCCGAATTATCGATACTATTTTCCATGAGGCGATCGACACGCGCGAGTGGAAATTATCGAATGGAATTCGAGTCGTTGCAAAAACGACCGACTTCAAGAATGACGAAATTTTTGTGACGGCATTCAGCCCTGGTGGAGCTAGTTTGTTTTCCGAAGAGGATGCGGTTTCCGGTTCGTTTGCGACGATGATTTTGGGGCAAAGCGGACTTGGGAAGTTTGATTCGATTCAATTGGGTAAGAAGCTTGCGGGGAAGATTGCGTCAGCAGGGCCCAGTATCGGCGGGAGTTTTGAAAATATGCGTGGCTCGGCGTCGCCGAAAGATC
>TARA_B110000467_G_scaffold159590_1_pt1 | contig 12513 bp, 19 predicted proteins | sample TARA_B110000467 | Tara Oceans TARA_B110000467 (sample SAMEA4398341) | marine metagenome | biome: Polar Biome; feature: [MES] marine water layer (ENVO:01000295) within the mesopelagic zone...; material: water (ENVO:00002006), including particulate matter (ENVO:01000060) such... | reverse complement strand
ACCTCTTATTAGTGTACAAAAAAGGGAGACATCAATTAAGATATCTCCTTTTTAAACTTATCAAGAATCTTTTTCTCGAAATTCTCTTCCATTTCCCATATAACTCCACAAGATTCACGCTCTTCTATGGACTTAGCTTTCATTATTAAGTCTGAGAAAAGTCCATAAAGTTTAGTATAAGTATTATCATAATACTCATCATGCTCTTCATCAGTCCAAAATTGCTCATCCATATGCCTATTATAGTCTTCATCTTGAGCAATTCTTCCCATTGCTTTAAAGAATGAATCAACATCAACTATATGGTCAAGATTATCTTCTCGTAAATCTTTCACGAGGTCTAATAAATCTCTTTTTACTTTCATCATATTTACTCCTTTTAATTGTTTGTAAAAAAGGGAGACACCTAAGTGCCTCCTTATTTCTAACAACCTCTTAATGTTCGCTTAATATCATTTATCTTAGCAACATATGAGTAAGCCTCACAAGAGTCGTTAGTTTGCATAACCTGATAGCCCTCATCATCTACTACTGTGTAGATTGTTGTATCTGGCCCAGGTGTGAAATCATTTACCATTGTATCTACTAATACATTTAGCATATATACCTCAATTTATAGAGCATCATTACTCTACAAAAAAGGGAGACATCTGATTAGACATCTCCCTTAATTCCTTAGTGGTAGAACCTATTATCGTTCTCGGTTCTATCTGGATTCTTCATCTCAACTTCTATCGCTTTTAGATATGATTCATCAAAGCAATCTTCACATAAATCTGAACCGATATCAAGCATCTGGTCGTTCGGTTCTTGCACTTCGCATATCGTGCATACTAATTTCCATGGGTTTGACATATTAACTCCTAATTTGTAGCACATTATTGTACTGTAAAAAAGGGAGACATCTGATTAGACATCTCCTTTTTCTTAACCAAGCTTTGGCGTGAAATAGCCACATACACATCCTAAGAATAACCAAGAGATTTGACACTCTTTTGTATTCATTACAACTATATGTTTTACTGCGTTATATGGGTCGTTTAAGAAGGTTTCTCCACCTAACCCATATCCTACTATCAAATACCAGAAACAGGCTGAAAATAAGCCTAATACTGTGAATGTTATTATTCTGTTTAGCATAGCAATTCCTTTTAATTATCTGTAAAAAAGGGAGACACCGAAGTGCCTCTACTCCTTTCTATTTTTAAGTTCACGTTCTATTCGGTCTAGTGTCTTACATATTTCAGTAAAAGAAGGCATTGTTTTATCAAAATACCATTCATCAATCTGCTTGGTATAAAACTCTTGTCTTCTCTCTAATTCATCAAGATGAAAGTCTACGAAATAGTTATCCCAATATGATTTCTTAAACATTGTATTAATCTCCTTTTAATTATCTGTAAAAAAGGGAGACACCTAAGTGCCTCGCTTTTCCTACCATTCTATCCTAATCTTTGGTAGTTTGTTGATTAAGGTTGCAAGTTTCCATTTAATCTTCAGCATAAGAGGTGCTTTAAGCTTATAAATAGTATCTTCAAGCTCATCAATCCTCTTATCTTGGTCTTGAATAACAAGATTAAGATGTGCTGGGTCATTAAGTTTCTTCTTTAAATCTTCCAGCATTTCTTCAGTACTTTGAGGTCTATCAAAGTCCATATAATCTGTCATCCATTTTGATTCTCCATAAGGATATGGGTTCATCTTTATTGCTCCTTTAATTAGTTTTAGTTATACTGTAAAAAAGGGAGACACCTAAGTGCCTCGCTTTAATATAGCATACTGTTTTTCGATTACTTCATCTGTAGGATAAGAACCTGAGAGTTTCTCATATTCTTCTATCCAAGAACGCATTTCTTTCAATAGAGTCATATCTACCATATCTTTCAATAGTCTTATATCTGCCATATCTTTCTCCTTATTATCTGTAAAAAAGGGAGACACCGTAGTGTCCCCTTAGTACTGGTATTACTTAGTAGTCTTGAAAGCTTTAACTGCTGACTTAGACTTATTCTTCAACGACTTCCACTTGCCCTTTAAACCACCTAATGATGGCTTTAAGATGATAGTTTTAGCTTGTCGTTCTTTAAGTTCAATGTGAAATTCCATGGTTTATAACTCCTAATTAATGAACTGAATTGTTCTATAAAAAAGGGAGACATCTTGTATGTTGTATGGATTGGTAGTATGTGGGTGTGTGTGTTGGGTAGATGTACACGTGGTGTAGTTATACATACACTCTCGATGATTCAACCTCAACGGTTGAACTCAACGAGATTAGAACCCCTTACCCTGATTTAATGGGGGGTGGGTTGTATGTATATCCCTCACTCACATTCTACAGCAATTTTTACAGATCCATGTAGATAACTTAGCTTTGATAATTAACCTAAAGCAACTTAAATTAACCTATGGATAAGGATAAGACATACGAAACCTTTGATTTAGATACAGGTCTATGGGAAGATACAGAGGATAGTTCTACCACCCTTAAGGTATTCAGAAAAGATTTTGAATTATATGAAGCTGAGAGGGAGATAGTGACTCGATTATTGTCTCAAATGTTAAATCAAGAAAATGAGAGTAGGGATTAACTTAAGGGTAAGGATATATATGTAGACACTAAGAGTCTACTCTATGTACAGGTATATATACTTCCTTAAGGGAAGTATATTTAACTTAAGAGGGTAAGACTTAATGTCTACATTAAAGGGTAACCCTTAAGTATTATGGATATTATTAAAAGAAAAGTTAACGGTAGTGTACAAAACTTTAAGGTCTATAGCCAGAAAGAGGCTGATGACCTAGGTATTGACTATATCCATTGGAAAGAGGCTGATAATGGAGATTATGGGTTATCTGATGATGGTTATGTAGGCATATGCTTAAAAAGAGCAGAGTATACTGATAAAAGTAAACGAACTAAGGTAAATGTTAAGCTATCCTACGGAACGAACTGGATATCTAAAAATTCTAAAATAAATTTTCTAGATAATCACAGTATGGGTTGCTATACCATGTCTAACCCAACGCATTGGGCAGATAAAGAGGCAGGTAAGACTAGAACCAAGCATACTGTAAATGCATATGCGAATATGCTGCTATCAGATAAAGGAATTGACTGGGATATACTGGGCAATATATATAGACCAGAGCAAAAGACCCCAGCTGCAACAGTTAGGAGACTGATGAAACAGGAATCAATTAAGGTACTCGTAGAGGAAAAGGTTAAAGACCTACTCGTACAAAAGGGGATTAATAGAGAATATGTGATTGACCTACATCAAGAGGTGATTACCCTTGCAAGAGAAGGTGGTAAGCCACAATTAATCCTACAGGCTGCAGATGTGTTTATGGATCTGCTTGAAATGAAGCCTGGGAAGAAGGTTATTACAGATTCTATTGAAATGGACTTCTCATCGCAGATTACCGATGCGATTGATAAAGAAGAGAAGCGTGTAAAACTAGAGAGAAAGTCTGAAGTAGATGACAGAGAATAATGAAGATTTAGTAAACCATCCATCCCATTATACAAAGGGAATTGAAGTGACAGACTTCATCGCCTCATGGCAAATGGACTGGTTTAGGGGGAATATTATTAAATATGTGACCAGATGCCCGTATAAGGGTGATAGTGTTCAGGACTTAAAGAAAGCTCAATGGTATATAAATGACTTAATTGAGCGACTTGAGGAAGGAGAGATACCATCATCATGTTATTAGAGGATGTAGCATTGCTAATACAAGAACAGATTGATGGATTGGCCCGTAGAGTGGCAGAACTTGAAATAGACGGGCATCAGTCTGTAGACTGGAAAGAACTTATAAGCAATATGGAAGAAAGGCTAAGAAGGCTTGAGTCAGAAGTCAACAGTATTAAAGAAGCTTAAGGACAATATGATACTGTTCGGCAAGGTCGCTATGCCGAATATGTTTTCAGCTGCGTCTCCTGACTTTCATTATGAAATAGCAAAGGTATTGCAAGATGATGAGAGAAGGCAAATAAATATAATTGCTCCTCGTGGTCATGCTAAATCATCTATTGTAGGTGGTGTATTCCCATTATGGCATATAATGTTTGGGAGTGGCCCTAAGCTTATCGTTCTTGTATCTAGGACTCAAGACCATGCGACTAAGCTGCTCGGTACAATTAAAGATGTATTAGACTATTCAGAGACATTTAGGGCTATGTTTGGATACTGGGGTGTAAACTCAGCCAGAACATGGGCGAAGACAGAGATAGAGCTTAAGGATGGCTCTATGATTATCTGTAAAGGTACAGGACAACAATTACGTGGAATCAAACATGGAAACCAGCGGCCGACTCTTATTATCGTAGATGACCCAGAAGATGAGAATAATACTAAGACATCTGAGGCTATGGAAGGAAATCTCCGCTGGTTACTGCAATCTGCAGTTCCATCATTAGACCCAGTTAAGGGTCGTATTGCAATTATTGGTACACCTATCCATCAAAGATGTATAGTGGAAACCCTTAAGGAAATGAGGGGATGGAAGAATATGCTATTTAAGCCGAACCTAGATAAGAATCTAGCCCTATGGGAAGATTGGCAGCCAATAGCAAAATTAAAGGAAAAGAAGAAAGAATTAGAAAGTATCAATAGAGTATCGGTGTTTTACCGAGAATATCTATGTGAGGTTGTAGGAGATGAGGACCAGCTGTTTAGGGAGGACTATCTTCAGTATTATGAAGGTAAGCTAGAGTATGAGGGGGATAACGCATTTTTAAATATTACCAGCATTAATGGCAAGGATTGTACCGACATTCGTGCAGTAAACATATTCATGGGAGTTGATCCAGCCTCCTCCACTAGGCAGACTGCAGATTTCTCCGTCATTGTTACCGTTGCAGTTGATAAGGATGGCAATCGCTTCGTTTTACCTTATTATCGAAAGCGCGCCACTCCCATGAATGTTGCAGAAGGCATATTAAATCAGGTAAAGATATACAGACCCGATAAGACAAGGATAGAATCAGTCGGATATCAGGAGATGTTGCGTGAGTATATACGCAAACGCTGTGAAGATGAGGGGCTGTTTATACCAGGATTAGAGATTAAAGAGAACCCAAGGACATCCAAATCCTCTCGATTAGAGACCATGGAGCCGTACTTCGCTCAAAAGAAGTTCTATATGCAGAAGAGTATGGAAGAACTAAAGGATGAGCTCCTCATGTATCCTCGTGGAAAGCATGATGATTTACTGGATGGACTCTTCTATGCGACTAAAGGTATCTACACTCCGTCACATACGGCGAAAGATAAAGCACAAAAAAACACCCGTAGCAGCCTCTTAGATGGCGATCTTGACTGGAAGACGGCTTAATTGTAAATTAACGTTGCATTGTGTTGCATAAGTGATTGGAATAGTGGTAACTTATGCGGATTACTTAAAGTGTAACTTTATATGCCAGATAAAAATCCAGAAGCAAAATTAACCACAGACCTCATACAGGACTACTCGGCCAAGCGTTCCGAGTGGGCAAAACAAGCCGTTGAAGATAACGAGTTCCGAAACGGAAAGCAATGGTCTGATAAGCAGGTAAAGAAATTAAGAAATAGAGCTCAAGAACCTGTAGTCGTTAATGTCATCCACTCAGCGGTAGAGCAAGCCAAGGCTCTGCTAACCTCAAATTCCCCCCGTTTCCAATCTGCGGCACGAGAAGACTCTGATGTGAAAACAGGTAGAATCTTTTCTGATTTGATGTCATGGATCTGGGACAATAGCAATGGCAATGCAGTACTTAAACAAGTCATTGACGACTACTATGTTATGGGCATGGGGGTCATGAGTGCATATATAGACCCGAAAAAAGACTATAGTAAGGGTGAGGTATGCCTAAAGGCAATAAGCCCCTTAGATGTATATATAGACCCTTCATCACAAGACCAGTTCTGTCACGATGCAAATAACATTATTATAGGCAAGAAGATAATGAAGTCTCAGCTTATTGAGGCATATCCTAAGTACGCAGAGATTATAGAGAAGGCTACTGAGACATCTCATTTATCATTGCCGACTACCACACGCTTTGGCTTGTTAGATGAGCAGGTTCTCCCTATGACAGGGAATACAGGCAGGAATGCCGATAAGGATAAAGAATTAGAATTATTTGAAAGATACTCTAAGGTTAAGATTCCATACAATCGTGTATTTGACCCGTATCAGAACAGGGAAGAAGTATTAAATGAAGAGCAGTTCAAAGAGTATCAAATGCAAGATTGCATGTTATCAATTACTGCTCAAGGGAATAATTACATTACAGAGCCTTCACAAGTGGCTCAAATGCAACAAATTTATGAGCAAATAGGTCAGATATCTCACATGGAGGTAGACCCTCAGACGGGTCAGGCATTCCCTATGGCAGGGCCTGAGAATCAGATGTCAGTTCCTGGTTCTACAATGGAGCTTATTCCTCTAAAGAAATCAGAGATGATTGACGAGGGATTGATTGAGGTTGTTCCTATTGAGGAAACAAACATAAAGGTTTGTCTTTCTGTAGGCGATGAGTACCTCTACTCTGCAGTTCTTCCAATAGATAGATACCCAATCGTTCCGTTTATGAACCGACATAATCGTAATCCATATCCAATGAGTGATGTGCGACTTGTTAAAGGTTTACAGGAATATATAAATAAAATTAGAAGCTTAATCGTTGCACATGCCTCTTCATCAACGAATGTGAAGTTGCTGATTCCTCGTGGTTCTATGAACAAACGGGAATTAGAGGAACAATGGGGTAGAGCAGGTACTGCGGTTATTGAATACGACCCTGAGTTGGGACAGCCTATTGTAGCTGGACCTGTACCGCTTCCAAATGAATTATACAAGAATGAAGCAGACGCTAAAGCTGATATCGAACAGATACTTGGTATTTACGCACTTATGCAGGGCGACCAAGGCGCAGCTCCTCAGACATATAAGGGTACAATAGCGCTTGATGAATTTGGTCAAAGACGTATTCGCTCAAAGAAGGATGATATAGAGGCATCTTTAAATGAGTTGGCTAAAGTTATTGTGAGCATGATTCAGTATGTATATACCGATAGAAAAGTATTAAGGATACTTAAAGCAAACAATACTCAGGCTGAGATAGAATTAAATCAACCCGTATATCATGATATTACAGGTGAGTTTATCGGGAAAGTGAATGATGTTACTATAGGGCATTATGATGTTATATGCGTTGCAGGTTCAACCCTACCAAACAATAGATGGGCACGTTTTGAGTATTATAAAGAATTGTTCTCTATGGGTGTTATTGACCAAACAGAGCTATTAAAACAAACAGATGTCGCAGATATGGAAGGTGTTCTTGCCAGATCAAGCCAGATGTCTCAACTACAAGGGGCTCTACAGCAAGCTGAAGAAAAGATTAAAGACCTCGAAGGCGACCTACAAACAGCACATCGAGAATCTCTCCACGACAGGAAGCGTGTTGAACTCAAAGAATTTGAAGTGAAATTAGCGAAAGCAGAGGCTAAGGCTGAAATGGCTGGAAGTCTCTATAAAGCTAGGGCAGGTGATGAACTTGCTAAACTCAAAGAGGCAGTTTCTGATATTGAAGATGATACAATGTCAGAGGTGTCTGAGATGAATAAGAAGGTAATCGGAATATAGCCATGCTGAGCCCTAGGGTTACAATGGCAGAAAGACGATAATGAACGACATGATAGAAACACGCAATGCTGGAGAAGCACCTATTGAGAACTTTGAGATTCCTGCGGGAAACCCTGGAATAGAAGCTCCAACTGGCAATGAAACTGGGATGTTTCAAGTAGATGATGCTCCAATTGCGAACAATAATATAGGTGAGGTACCATTTAGCTCTACTTTAGAGAACAATGGACTCCCTTCAGGTTTAACACAACCAGTAGCCGAATCTAATTTTGTAGAAGAAGCTCCTATGTTTGAAGAACCTGAAACGCCAGTTGAAGACCCGAATCGTATGCAATATTGGCAATCACAGGCTGATAAGGCAAAGAATGAGAATTTTAAAATCCAACAAGAATTAGAGTACTATCAAAACACTCTAGGTCCTATTGCAAATGCAATTCAAAGCGACCCTGAGATACTTGATAGGTTGGAGCAAAAGAATCTCTCCAATGCACCCCAACAAGGTTCACCTGCCCAAGGAAATCTTGATGGCCCATTGAAGCAGCCTAACGCACCTGAGAAACCGCATTCATACAACGAGGTTGATGCATATAATGATCCAGAGAGCGAATCGTTTAAGTTTAGATTAGCTAAAGACCAGTATAGAGATGGCATGATTGATTACTATGGCAAAGTAGATGCATATAGGCAACAAGAGCAGCAAGCTCATTTTGCTAGACAGCAAGAAACTCAAGCTATAAATCAAGCTCAGTCATACGCTATGAATAACTTTGGTTGGGACTCCCAAAAGTCAAATGACTTTATAACATGGGCTCAAAATCCAAACAATGTTACTATGGAACACTTAGCTAAAATATACGATGTGGTTAACTCTCCTTCAAGAAGTCAAGTAGAAGCACAGCAAAAAGTAATTCAAATGCAACAGCAGAATCAACGGATGAATGTCCCTAGAACTGCGACTGTTGAACAGGGTAGACCTGCTCCAACAATGTCAGATGAACAATCTTTTAGCGCTGGGCTTTTATCTAAAAAAAGATAGGAGTAACAAATGGCCAAGAATCTTGGTGCAAGTGGTGTTCTCTATACTGATAGACGTGATTTCTACATCGACCCACAAGTTGTTAAAGAACTGTGGACAGATGTAGCTCCATTCACGACTGTCATCTCAAACAAAGAGACCCGTCAAACAAATGACCCGTTATTTAAGATGTTCGAGCATCGTAATCCATGGGTAAAACAATCAATCACACTAGGCGTATGTGCAGGAGGAACTGCAAGTCTAGCAGTACCTGATAATGATACTGGTATCAAACTAGGCAACGCTCTTAATCCAGCTACACCATTGCTTGCAAATGGTATAGCAGGGCTAGAAGGCGAAGGCGTTGCAGCTCCAACACTATCAGACTCAATGATTGGATTAATCGTTGATGTTCATGGTGCAACTGGTACTCACATAGGTGTAGGTGTTATAGCTAAACATGGAACTACTGGTTTCATGATTAAAAACATGACAGGCACATCCTGGAGTTTACCAACAGCAACTGGCACTGTTCTTTCTGTTATTGGTAATGCACAAGGTGAGGGAAGTTATTCTCCTGACGCTTGGGCAGATGAGCTATCAACTGTGTATAACTCTACACAAATCTTCAAGACTCCTCTTGAAGTTACAGGTACCCTTCTTCAAGCAGCTCTTCGTGGTGAGTCTTCTGAACTTGCTCGACTACGTGAAATGAAGAACCAAGAACATAAAATGCAAAAAGAAAAAGCATTTTTGTTTGGTACTCGTGTAGGTGGTACAGGAATGAGTACTGGAACCTTTGGCGATGGAAGTGGTGTCGCTGGTGGCAATCGTACAGATATAAATGGAAAGGCTATCAGAAGTACTTATGGTATCGTTTCTTCTTTAGAAAAATACGGTAATGCTACCGCTTCAAGTGATGCTCAAAACGTATTTACTTGCAATGTTTCAGTTGCTAATGGATATGGATTTAATGAATTTGTAGATGACATGGAAAAAGTTTTCCAATATGTTCCTACAAGTGGCGTTAAACGTGCATTCTGTGGTGCTGGTGCTTTAGGCGAGTGGAACAAAGTTTCTGCTGCTGCTGGTACTTACGGTGCTAACTCAGGATGGACAGTTAACTTAGGCGACATGAAACGTGATGCTTTAGGGTTCAATTATAGAAGCTTAGAAACTCCTCATGGAATGCTTCAGTTGATACCTACTCCTGCATTACGAGGCAACTATAATAAGCATATGGTTATTGTAGATGACGATAATCTTTTCCACGCTCAATATCGTTCTCCAATGTATCAGACTAACATTAAGTCTGACAATGGATACGATGGTGTAAAAGACCAATACATGTCCGATGAAGGTGTTGGAATATCGTTAATAGAATCACACTCTTTATTTAAGTTAACCTAAATAAAGTAGTTTAAAATGTTATATGGGAGCTCTTACGGGCTCCCATTAACTAAAGGATTATATGCAAAGTTTAAAATTACAAGTAAGCGACTTAATACCGAATAGCCTTACTGATGCACAGATAGAGGATATCTTAAATGCATCTGCTAAGGTAGTATTAGATAGTCTACCTAATATGCTATTATCCCAGTACACAAGCACAACCACTACATCTAGTAGTGAATTTAATGTTAAGAATAAAAGAATTATAAAAGTAGTTCAAGCTAATTACTCAGCATCTCCTAAAGATGCATCCTTAGAGCATTGGCTAGGTGATGCTGATTCAATTCATTATGCAGATGCAACATCTCCAATGTTTGTAGTAAAATCATCAGGAGTTTTAAAGTGTTACCCTACAGGGACAGAGGCTACTGTTGATTATATAGGGTATCCTGTTATTGACGCAGCTGATACAAGTATAGGTGGAGTTACTTTAACTGGTATCTTGACAACTCCTGGTACCGATACTTTTCTTTATGCTAACCACTATCTCTCAAACGGAGATGTGGTTTACTTATCAGACTTTGCAACTGGTACTAATGTTGTTTTAAATGGTCTTACAGGTATAGTTGAAGGAGCAACTACAAATGATTTTAGACTACAAGGTGTAGCAATTCCATTTGTTGAAGATGTGCTAGGATCTGTTGCAAAAGTAACAAAAGAAGGACAGTTCCCAGATACAGCTGAATATGCAGTTGTATTAGGTTCTGCTATAAAAGTAGCTCAAGTTCTTCTTGGAGAAATTATTCATACTAGTGAAGATATAGAGTTAGCAAGTGCAATGCAACTAGAGGCTGCAAGCTTACAATCTTTATATACAACTGAAATGCAAAGGTTGATAGGATGAAATTAAAAGAAATGCTAGAGATACTAAAGACTACTCATCCCAATGAGACTAATCAAAATTTAATTAAGATGCTTAATCGTGCATCAGATGATTTCTGTAGAAAGACAGAGGTTATTGATTCGTCATACACATTCTCTACAGCAGCAGATGTTCGCTATTATGACTTGCTTAAGAATATAATAAGAATATCAAGCGTTGATGTTGATGGGGAAGATGCAGATATGATTGTAGGCAGACCTGATAAAAGGGATATATCATGAGTAACTCTAAAGGGTTTACATGGTGGGTTGAAAGAGGCAAGATTGCGATTGCAAAGACCTCAGATTATGGAGCAACCTTCACCTCTCCAACAGCAGCTTCCACAGTAAGAGTGTTTTGTTCTAAACTAGCAGACCATTTTTCAACAGGAGCATCAATAAGCTTAGCTGAAGAAAGTGATCTTCCTGAAATGTTTCATGATGCTTTAATCTCCAGAGTAAACTCAATGATATATGAAAGAAGCCCTGAAGGTATTCAATTGGCTCAATACTGGGAGTCAAAATACAGGGAGTCTGTACATGAGGCAAAGAAATACGGCAATGATAACAGGGTAATGGGAGCATATGTTAAGGGAGAGGATTACTAATGCCTGTATGGACAGAAGATGATGGCTCAACAACGAATTATTTAGATAAGCAGGTAGACCTTGAGGCAGGGACTACCTACAGAATAAGGAACTCATCATCTACAGATTTATTTACCATAGTTGAAAGTACTGGTGTAATAACATCTTTAGGTGGATTGACTGTATCTGGCGATGTGAATGGCGCAAGTGCCTCAGAGATGGCTCATCTTTCTGGGCTAAGTACAAATATAGTGACAGCATTGGCAGGCAAGGCTGATAAAGCTAATGTCTTAGAACTAGATAATACTTCTGCCTTTACCCCTTCAGCTGATTACCATCCTGCTACCAAAAAGTATGTGCTTGACAATTCTGGAGGCGCATCTGGGACAGATTGGACTATAGACCAAACTTCGACCTATACATTTCATGTATCTAACATTCCTTCTGGCTCTCCTCATTATTCTACACTAGCTTTAGGTACAACTGCCTCTACAGCCTTAGCTGGTGATACAACTCTATTAGCAATTGGCACAACAAGTTCAACAGCACTTGCAGGTGACACTGCTTATAGTACACTTGCTCTTGGAACAACAAGCAGTACGGCTCTAGCAGGTGACACTGCTTATAGTACCTTAGCTTTAGGGACCTCTTCTACCACAGCTTTAGCAGGAGATACGGCATATAGTACACTTGCACTCGGTACAAGTTCAACAACTGCATTGGCTGGAGATACTGATATAACAAGTGTTGATAAGGATGCTTTAGAATCTGCCTTACTTGCTATAGATACTAATATAACAATAGGGTCTACTGTTGATATAGACACTACTATTTCAGGTGACTTAACAGTAATTGGAACTGTTAATGGTATTGATATCGCTACAGATGTAGCTGCCAACAATGATAAGTTGACTAATGTATCGACTACATTATCAATAGGCACTGCGAGTTTCGATGTAG
>TARA_B110000467_G_scaffold22262_1_pt1 | contig 12594 bp, 6 predicted proteins | sample TARA_B110000467 | Tara Oceans TARA_B110000467 (sample SAMEA4398341) | marine metagenome | biome: Polar Biome; feature: [MES] marine water layer (ENVO:01000295) within the mesopelagic zone...; material: water (ENVO:00002006), including particulate matter (ENVO:01000060) such as...... | reverse complement strand
TGACTGAAATTAATAATCAGAAATCCCAATTAAGTACACGTATTTTATCCGGTGAAATTTTTTCGGTTATTCAGGAATTCACGCCTCCAAAATTGACATCTATCTATCCAAATATAGATGCCACTTATCGGCAAAGAGATTTAAATTATTTAGAATTTTTTGTGGATGATGACTTTTCAGGCATTGATGGTGAAAATAATATAGTGATTAAAATTGATGAGGGTAAACCATTAATTTTTGAATATAATATCCATCAAAAGCGAGTTTATTACCCTTTTGATAATCAATTTATTACGGGATCTCACACTTTACACATTATAGCAAAAGATAATGTAGGAAATGAAAATATTATTCGAGGGGTTTTTCAAATTAAATAATTAAATTTATGACTATTGAAGTATTAATCAATCATGCCCGAAAGGCACAAACTTTTTCAAAATCACCATACAGTAATTATCCTGTGGGAGCTGCTCTCCTAACCTCAAATAAAGAGGTGATCTATGGGTGCAATGTTGAGTCTAAGGCATACCCCACTACATTATGTGCTGAGCGAGTGGCTATTTTTTCAGCCATTGCCCAAGGTCATGATAAATTCACTGAATTGGCAATCATTACCAAGGACGGTGCTGCACCTTGTGGGGCCTGTCGCCAAATCATATCAGAGTATTGCGGTGATATTCCCGTACATTTTGCAAATGAATCTGGTGAATTTCAAACTATGATGATGGATGATTTACTTCCCTTGGCATTCAGGGAGGGACAATGAAAAAAACTATTTTAATTGGAATCGCTGGTGGAACTGGTTCAGGAAAAACCTCTGTGGCAAATGCTATTTTAGCTGAGTTTTCTTCATCAGAAGTGGCACTAATTCAACAAGATTCATACTATAAAGATTTGAAGCATCTCCATCTTGACGATAGGGCAAATGTTAATTTTGATCACCCGGATGCAGTAGATTTTAATGAAATGGGCGATCATTTACAGTCACTTATAGCTAATGAAATGGTTCAAATACCAATTTATGATTTTAATACACATACGCGTACTGACGAAATGTATACCATTGGCAATCATCATATTATTGTATTAGAAGGTATTCTTGCATTATTTGATGAGAAAATTCGCAATATGATGGATATCAAACTCTATGTAGATACACCTGATGATATCCGAATTATCAGACGAATAAAACGTGATATTAATAAACGAGGGCGAACATTTGAATCTGTAATCGAACAGTATTACAGTACAGTTCGTCCCATGCACCAACAATTCGTTGAGCCATCTAAAAAATTTGCTAATATAATAATTCCTGAAGGTGCACACAATAAAGTTGCCATTGATATTATCCGCACTAAAATTGTTTCTATCCTACTTGAGAGGAATCAATAATGACCCTTACCCCTACAAAATCTGGCTGGATTGAAGTCATCTGTGGACCCATGTTCAGTGGAAAAACTGAGGAACTTATACGAAGATTGGTGAGAGCTCAATTTGCAAAACAAAGAGTTTCTATCTTTAAACCAGGAACGGACAACCGATATAGTGAAGATTATATTGTGTCTCATAATCAACGAAAAGTCAAGTCAGTGATGGTAAATTCATCTAACAAAATTTTAGATTTTATGGAAAAGGCTGATGTATTTGGCATAGATGAAGCTCAATTTTTTGATGAGAATATTGTTGCTGTTTGCCAAGAGATTGCCAGGTCAGGAAAACGAGTTATTATTGCAGGATTAGAAAAAGATTTTATGGCTCAGCCATTTGGTCATATGCCCAAGTTATTAGTTGATGCTGAATATATTACCAAAGTGAATGCTATCTGTATGATTTGTGGTGATCCTGCAAACTTTAGTCAACGTATTACCAATGAAACTAACCAAGTTGTAGTGGGTGAGATAGATAAATATGAAGCCCGCTGTCGTAAATGTTTTTTACCCATTCCTTAGGAGGTTAAATGAATTTTATAAGTTTATTAGGCGTAGTGGTTTTATTAGGCTTGGCTTGGCTACTTTCTTATGATCGAAAAAATGTACCCTATAAAATTATAGTTTGGGGAATTGGCCTTCAATTTATTTTTGCACTCATTATCCTCCGGCAAGATATATGGAGTTTTATTGGCATGAGTATTCTGGGGCTCTTAATTATTGCATTCCAATTTAGAGATTACTCCACTCAAAAAATAAAACCAAGTCAAGTTATCATTTCAATATTAATCGTATTGGGTATTTATTACTGCTATATAAACGACTATACTGGCCGCTTGATATTTCAAGATTTTAGTGGTAAAGTTGCTACTTTTTTAAGTCTATCTGATTATGGATCTCGATTCTTATTTTCAAATTTGGCTGATGGCCAACATTACTTTCCTGGCTCGGATGCTGGATGGCCTGGGTTTGGATTCCAATTTGCATTCAAAGTATTACCAACCATTATATTTTTTGGTGGATTTATGAGTGTTCTCTACTATTTAGGAATCATGCAAAAATTTATTAATTCACTCAGTCGATTTATGCGGTGGACAGTGGGCACCAGTGGCGCAGAAACTCTTTCTTGCTCTGCAAACATCTTTGTGGGTCAAACTGAAGCACCTTTGTTAATAAAACCGTTTATCAAAGAAATGACTATCTCAGAACTTACGACAATTATGGTGGGTGGGTTTGCCACTATTGCGGGTGGAGTGTTAGCAGGGTATATTGCCATGGGTGTTCCTGCCGGCCACTTGGTCGCTGCCAGTGTAATGTCTGCCCCTGCTGCTTTGGTGATTGGAAAAATTATTTACCCAGAAAAAGAACATTCGGCCACTGCTGGAGATGTAGAACTTCCCGTTATTGATTTTGGCTCTAATGCAATTGAAGCTGCCTCTAACGGAATCACAGATGGACTCAAACTTGCCGTGAATGTTGGGGCAATGCTAATTGGATTTATCGCCTTAATCGCAGTTATTGATGTATTACTAAATTGGGTAGATTCTATTATTGATGGAAAACTATTTTCAGGTGTATACGTAGCATATAAAACAGCAGGTATGTCCCCAGCATCAGGTGAATTTATAGGATATTTTCCTGGATCCTTGCAGACCTTCTTTGGTACACTACTAAAACCATTGGCATTCTTAATGGGTGTACCCTGGGAGAATGCACACTATGTTGGGAACTTATTGGGGATCAAACTTTCACTCAATGAATTTGTAGCATATGGAACATTGGGATCTTATATTAGTGAAAATTTGCTAACTGAAAGGGGCGTAATCATTTCAACCTATGCATTATGTGGTTTTGCAAACTTCTCTTCTATTGGTATCCAACTGGGTGGAATTAGTGCATTAGCACCAGAACGAAAATCAGATTTAGCACGAATAGGTTTGCGAGCTATGTTTGGTGGCGCTATAGCTTCCTGGCTAACCGCAACCATTGCAGGAATTTTAATTTAAAAGGATATATTAATGAATATCATCTTAATTGGGCCCCCTGGAGTTGGGAAAGGGACACAAGCAAAATTTTTAGTTGAAGCATACAATATTCCTCCAATATCAACAGGAGATATGTTGCGTGCAAATGTTCGTCAGGCGACCACACTTGGTACAGAAGCACAGACTTTTATGAGTACAGGGCAATTGGTTCCTGATTCTGTAATCTTAGGCATGATGAAAACTCGCTTTAATGAGTCTGATTGTAAGGCAGGTTATATCTTAGATGGGTTTCCCCGGACAATTCCACAAGCTGAGGGTTTAGACCATTTATTAAATGATATGGGGCAAAAAATTGACTCCGTATTGGTCCTAGATGTTAATCATGACAACATTATAAAGAGATTATCTTCAAGAAGATCGTGTAAGAAATGTGATACTGTTTATAACCTCCTCTTTGACCCTCCTAATTCTGAAGGTAAGTGTGATAGATGTAATGGCATGCTATATCAGCGTGATGACGATAAACCAACAACTATTCGACAACGTCTAGAGGTTTATTCGAAACAAACATCTCCACTTATCAAATTCTATACACAAAAGGGATTAGTTAAAACTATTGATGGTGCAGGGAAAATTGATCAGGTGAGAGAACGTATGTTTGCAGCATTATCCTAATTTGATATAGGTCACATACTATCACTTAAGGTAAGTTTAATTTGATGAAAGATAAATAGATTTAAAATATGTATAAACTTGGTATAACTGGTGGAATTGGCTCTGGTAAAACAACGGTTTCTTCATTATTAGAAGAAAAGGGTGGTGTCGTATTTAATGCAGATAAAGAGTCAAAAAAACAATTAAAAAGCTCTATTTCACTCCAACATAAGCTAATAAATCTTTTTGGAAATACTGTCACGGACAAAGGTCACTTAATATTATCAAAACTGGCGAAAGTGGCATTTTCCAACAAACTGAATCAAGGTTTGTTAAATGGCATCATGTGGCCCGAAATCATGATTTTAATTGATAAAGCAATCATTCAAGCTGAAGCTAATAATACACAATTATTTATAGTTGATGCAGCTCTTATTTTTGAGGCAAATATTCAAAACCTATTAGATGATGTATTACTTATATCTGTCCCAGAAGAGAAGCGAATGCAACGTGCAGTAAGACGGAAAAATTTACCCAGCTCACAAATCCAACAACGAATGGCTCTCCAGCTCAGTGAAAATGAGAAAATTGAAAAGGCTGACTTTGTCATTTACAATGCAACAACATTAAAAGATTTACATATTGAAGTTGATATATTTTATAAAACTCTAAAACTGTAATAAATAAATAAATCTTTCTATAAATAAAAAAGCCCCAATGGGGCTTTTTTATTATTCCTTAAAACTTAAAGATCTACTTAACTAATATCAACTTTTGAGATAAGCTCAGATTATTCGTTACAAGCTGCACAAAGTAAATTCCACTTGCATATGACTCTGCATTCCATTCGATCAAATGATTCCCAACACTTGCTTCATTATTCTTTAATACTTGGATTAAACGACCATTAATATCATATACTGAAAGATTAACTAAACCTTCATGAACAATATCAAATGAAAGTTGTGTAGATGGATTAAATGGGTTTGGATATGCAGGATTCAATACTACATTATTTGGAATCTCTTCTTTTCTAGACAAAGAGATGAATGTCACTTCATTATTTTTCCACGGAGTAATATCTTCTCCCATCATATCTATTAATTCACCAGTTGACTCTCTAAAAAGTTTGAAATTTGGAATTAAATCAGATTCAATATAACCAAAGGTATCATCAAAACCGTCAACTCCCATAGCAGGCACATCTGTAAATGGACCATTCCATTGCCTTCCACCAATCACAGTATTATTATGGTATGCAATGAGCCAATCATCTTCCAAAAGATCAAATCCATCAATGTTTGCATCTTTTACAAAGTAGAATGCTTGTTGTGTAGATTGAGTATACATAAATTCTGATGGAATAATTTTTTTATTAATTACTTTGGGTACAGACTCACGAACTAAATCTTCAGGGATATTCCAATTAAAGTCCATATCTTCATCAACTCCAACCCAGTATCCTTCTAAATTTTCAAATTCGGTTAAACTACCTACCCATCCCAGTTCTTCTGTTGGGGCAGTAGCAACGCCCTCACCAATTATCACATAAAATCTATTCTCAAATTCATCAGGAATTGCTTCGGAAATGCCCAGCTTGTTAGTTCCTACATAAGAGATAAGATTTACACCCTGAATTAACTCATAATTGATATATGGATCTGTTGGGTACGCTTGAATAATAAATGAAGGAACAGGTGGAGGTGTATATACGTCCACTAATTTTAACCAATATCCCGAAGTAGGTTTAATTGAAGTTAAACTTCCTACCCAGTCTCCACTTCCAGGGGTTAACTGAGTTGTAGCTTCTTGATTGCCTATCAAACTGAGGGCATTATCTACTAATGGTGCAAAAATTCCAGTAACTGTACTATCTTGAGGAATTCCCATAAAACTGATTAGATTAGCTTCATGTGGTAGCTCAAATTCCATAGTAATTAATGGAGATGGAGCTTCTACAACTACAATAAATAATTCTTGTACAGGCTGTACATCATTTTCACCGCCATCAGAAACAGCTAATGTTATTGGACCATAAATCCCTGGTAAATTGGGAAGCCATGTTACCAACCCTGTTTCGTTCACCTGCATCTCGTCTGGATTATTAAAAAGGAAATATATAAATTGATCATCATCTGGATCTTCTACTATCACTTGATAAGTATATTCTTCACCAGTTGTTGCAGAAGAATCAGCTATTGATATAATAAAAGGAGCATCATTTACAGGTGTAACTACAACCAAAAATTGCTGAGTAGAAATTATAGGATTTATAGGGTTATTATCAGAAACATTAACCTGAATCATCTCAGAAGAGAATACTCCTTCAGTGGGCAACCATTCAATCAAACCATTATTTGAAATCGTCATACCTTCTGGTGCAAACCCCAAATTGAAAGTAAAATAATCACTATCTATATCCGTCGCAGTTACTTGGTAGGTATAATCTATATCTTCAATTGCAGTAATAATTGGATTTGAAGTAATAATTGGTGCATCATTGACTGAATTAACATTAATTATAAATTCTTGATATGCAGGGAAATCTTGTCCAGTAGTTGGTTCATTTGTATCCCATACGACAATAGCAATAAGTCCAGAAGTTAAAATACTTTCTACTGGTAACCAGGTGATTAATCCCGTTTCAGATAGAGACATGCCATCTGGTCCAGAAATCAATGAGAAATAAAAACTCGTATCATCAGGATCATCAATTTGCATTTGATATTCATAAAGTAAATCTTCAGTTGCATCTACTATCGCGTCAGATATAATTAGCGGTGAATCATTTACAGGTTCAAATCCAACCGTAAATGATTGAGTTGTAGTAAACTCACCATCTGATGCAGAGATATTTACTAAAACTTCACCATACCAATTTTCCATTGGTTGGACTAAAATTGAATTATTAACTAAAGAATAGGTTACAAAGGTAGTATCCATAGATACGGAGAATAAGTGATTATCACTATCAACATCTTCAACCTCGATATTGAACTGGAATTCTATGTCTTCAAAGGCAACTTGGGGTTCAACAATAGAAATGCTTGGTGCATCATTTACGGGTATAACCTCAAGGGCAAATGAAGTGAATGCGGTATACTCACCATCTGAAACAGATATAGTGGCGTCAATTCCACCATTATAGTTTTGATCAGGTGTGATTGTTAATAGATTTCCTTCAATAGAAGCAATAGCATTACCATCAAGCTCCACAGAGAATATAATTTCATCTTCATCCAAATCAATAGCGTTCAATAAATGAATAAATACTCCGTCCTCATTAATATTCGCATTGGGAATTAATGAGATTTGTGGTATGTCATTTATGGGCAAGTACGATAATATAAAACTATCAGAATTTTCTAGCTGTCCATCACTAATTAAAACATTAACCGTAATATCACCATTATAATTTTCATCTAAAGGAGAAATAGTTAGTGTACTCCCAATAATATTTACGATAATATTACCATCAGAAATTGCAGAATAAGTTAGAGCATCGCCATCGATATCGACTGCATTTATCTCTACTTCTACGGATTGACCCTCTTCAACAATATAATCATCAATAGCCATGAGCATTGGCTGATCATTAACATTATTAACGGTAATATCAACTGTAGATATTTGAGAATCATACTCACCATCATTAGCAATATATGTGAATGAATCCGTTCCTACAAAATTACTATCTGGTACATAAAGGAATAACCCTTCAATAAATTCTAAACTCCCATTATTAGTTGAGCTTACAAAGGTATAAGTCAACAAATCACCGTTCATATCACTCCCTTGTGGTGCAATAGAAAGTTGTGAATCTTCACTCACTTCGAGACTTAACGATACAGTAGAAGGTGGATCATTTAAGTTTTCGGTGAAAACAGAAAATGTTTCAGTATTAATATATTCTCCATCAGACACCATTACTTCAATTATAATTTCTGAATTTCCAGCATCTGAAGGAGTTGTTAAAATTAACATTGTATCATCAATATAAATTTCTACATCATTGTCACTTGAAGCTGTGAATATGAGGTTTTCACTATCTATATCTAATGCTGAAAGTTGTAATTCTGCACCTGCACCTTCACTTAGTATTATATCATCAATTTCATGCATGATGGGTGGATCATTCACAGGTAGGATATTTACATCAACGCTCTGCCAATCATCAGATCCTCCATCACTAACTTTTAAAACTATATTTCCGCTTCCAAAATAATTTGCCTCAGGGAAAATTGAGAGAACATTTGCTACTAAAGTAGCTCCAATTCCATTTACAGAATTTACAATTGAAAAACTCAATAAATCCCCATCAATATCAACTGCAGAAAGGAGGATATCTGTATCTGAATCTTCTTCTAATTCAATTAAATTTAGTTCACCAAATATGGGACTATCGTTAACCGGAGAAATAGCCAACATCACTATAGCTGGTTCTGAAATATTAATCCCATCATTTGCCACATAAGTGAATGAATCTTCACCGTTAAAATTAAGAATAGGCTCATACCTAAATACCCACCCATCTACAGTAATAGTACCATTTTCAGGTTGCTCTGAAATTGCAAAAGTAAGTTGGTTACTATCTATATCTGAACCTGAAGGATATATTAATCTAACACCGTCTTCAATTAATTCCTGGGATTGATTATCCGCAATGGGGCTATCATTAACTGATAATACTGAAACAGAAAATGACTGACTGTCCTCTAGCCCATAATTATCTTCTACTGTTATGGTAAAATCTTCTTCACCATTCCAATTTTCTGATGGCACTAATGTTAATTGATTCCCTAATAATTCTGTAGAAAAGTTATTAGACAAAGAAATCGCAAAACTAAATGAAACAAAATCTATATCAGACGCATCTATTTGGAAAGTCGCTGACTCATCCTCATTAATTGATATATCAGGAATATTACTAAGAACAGGTGAATCATTTACAGCATCTACGACTACTAAAATATCTTGAGAAACTTGTATGCCATCATCTCGATCTTCCGTTACTGAAATAGATACTATTGATGAACCCGAATAGTTTTCATCAGCAGTAATATATAATTGAGCTGAATTTGTATTAGTTGATGTTACTTGAATATCAATATTTTCATTTTCTTCAATGACTAATATTAAATCATTATCCACATCTGAAAATTGAATTTCAATAACCGTATTTTGATCTTCATCAAAATTAATTGATTCAATATTCGTAAATATAGGTAGATCATTCACCGTATTAACGGTGATAGTAATGATACCCTCTTCGGAATCTCCATTTTGATTATTTGGGTTATTGACTATATATCTTATTTCATCAGTACCATTAAAATTTAAATCAGGTGTATATCCAGTCGTCCACTGGGCTAATGGACCACTTTCAGAAGATTCAACGTTGAGAGTAATGTCACCAAGGATTCCATACTCTGGTTGCTGTGTAATTGTTACTGATTCACTACCATCAAGCAAAAATTCATTGAATACATCAAATCCGACTAGAGTTAGTTGAGATGAATTATCTTCCAGTATTTCTACCTCATCATCAAAAGCAGATGGAGGATTATTTCGAGACCAGCTTCTACCATACAGATTAAAAGTAATCATTGATACTGCCGATTCAGCTAATCCATCATTTACTTTGTATAATAGAAAATCCGCATCAGAAATACCCTCTGGATGCTCATAAGTAAATGAGTGATCACCATTAGGGATTACAAGTCCACCAAATACAGTCTCTAAAGTATCACTACCAGATGGGGGAACTGAAGCGAATATAAGTTCATCATCTTCTAAATCACTAACATAATCAGATAAGTCAAATTCATATTCATTTCCACTTACCTCAAATATAGCATTCCCAGCAGTAGGCGCATCATTTACTGATAGAACAGTAATAGAAATAGTTCCCTCATTAGAAGTATCTATACCATCAGAAGCGGTAAATATAATATAATCATTCCCTGAAAAATTTAAATTTGGAGTATAGACTAAGTCTGGAGCTGAGCCTGAGATTAATCCATTTTGGGCTTCTCCAATTGAATACGTTAATTCATCACCATCATTATCTGAAGCAAAAATGGAAAAATCAATGGATCCATCTTCTTCACATGTTGCATTCAGATTATTAACATTTGGAGCTTCATTTTGATTATCTATAGTTAAATCAAATTCTAATATATTTGAATCCACTCCATCATCAACTTGAAGTATAATAGTATAGATTCCTGAATCCGAACCCAAAGGAAACCCTCGTAAATAATTAGCTTCTAATGATACCCAAGATGGACCAATTAGAAGTGAAAGATTAACTAGACTATTATCAGTATCAACATCTTCATATTCAATGAGTTGAGAAAATTCACTAAATTCAAATTCATTTTCCAAAGAAGTCGTTATAAAATAAGGAGCATCATTAATTGAATTAATTTCTAACTGAACTGTTAATTCTGATGAAAGTTCTCCATCTGAAATAGAAAATATAATTTCATCATTTCCATAATAATTTTCATACGAGAGATAGGTTATAGCAATGCCATCAATGCCCGTTATCTCTCCATGAATTGGCTGCGATACAATACTCACATATAACTCAGGACTCTCGTCATTGACATCCAATGTAAATTCTATTACAACGTCCTCATCATTACTTAAGAACATGTCATTAACAACGGGTGGCTGATTTACAGCAATAACATTTACTTCGAAATCAATACTGGCCACTGCCCGAGCAACATTATCACTTGCAGTAATACTTATAAAACCAGATCCAATCATATTATCAATAGTGGCGAGGGTAAGCATATTATTTTCAATCGAAGCAATAATAGCAGGATGGTTTTCAAAAATACTAAATTGTAAATTAAATTGATTTTCAACATCATAAAAATGATTAGTTAAATCTATAATATAATCTTCATTATTTTGATTTAGCTCGATGTTACCAATTTCTGATAATACCTCAGGAATATCATTCACTTCGTTAATCACTAGATTGAACACTGTTGAAACAACTAGCTCTTCGTCAGATACAGTAACTTCTACTTGAATATTACCATTTATATCTTGGTCAGGTATTACAGTAATTAAATCTCCATCATATTCAAATACTACATTAGGAGCTACCGCAGTATAAGTGAGCATATCACCATCAATATCAAATGCAGTAATTCTAAACGATGTAGAGGTATCTTCATCCGTAGTTATATCATTAATGAGAGATAATTCAGGGGAATCATTAACTGAAGCAATACTCAGAATAAATGATTGTGAATCTATTTCATAGCCATCGCTTGCAAATACAGATACATTAATATCACCATTAAAATTTCCATTAGGAGTTATAGTTAAATTATTTTCTATAATTGAAGCTTGTGAATTACCATCAGTAGTGGCTGTAAATATGATTTCATTATTTTCTATATCTGCGGCGAATAATTCTAAACTGTAATCTAAATCTTCAATTCCTGTTTGATTATCTATAAAGGATAATTCAGGTGGATCATTTACCTCATTTACATTTATTGAAAAATTTACTGAATCAGAATCCTCATTATCTGAAACAAATAATTCTACCGTAAATTGACCGAAATAATTCTCGTTTGGAGTAACTATTAGCTCTGAACCCACAAAGCTAAATGATGCAAAATCTAATAATCCCGCACTAAAAATAAGTTCATCACCCTCAATATCTGATGCCACTAAATTAATACTAATGGATATATCTTCCTCTGTCACCTGGGAAGGTATATGTTCAATCACTGGGGGATCATTCACAGAGATTACATTTACAGAAAATTGATCAAAAGTAACTTCTAAACCATCAGTAACATTTACTGAAATAAGAAGTGATCCATTGTAATTCTCATCAGGAATAACTGTGATCAGTGAACCATCTATTATTAAAAATGCATTATTATCAACGGTTGCTGAATACACAAGGTAATCATCATCCGCATCTGTAGCATTAATATTAACACTTAATGGCTCATCTTCAAAAGTTTCTTGTGCAAGAATCAACTCAACAACGGGAGGATTATTGATACCTTGTATCGTAAATAATGCTGTAGCATCATTAGAATTCAACTCTCCATCGTTAGCAATAAAATCAAATGAATCAACTCCAAAATAATTTATATTTGGAGTATATGAAGCAGTATCACTTACAAGAAATGCTTCCCCCGCATACGGACCAGAGACTATTTCAAAGGATAGTGCATCACCATCAACATCGAATCCAATAAGATTAAATTCAATCGTTTGATTCTCATCTAAGGTTTGCTGAATATTATAAGCGACAGGAGCATCATTTACAGGAATAATTGTTATCGATATCATCGCTGGCTCAGAAGTATATTCATCCGTTGAAACGGTAAATTGAAAGTTGTCTGATCCATTAAAATTTAAAGAAGGCGTATATGTTACTGAAGGAAATACTCCAGATAAACTACCATTTAAAGGTGTGGTTATAATCGTGTACTCTGTAATTGGATAGCCATTTGGATCATAAGCTGATAATGTTATTGGCA
>TARA_B110000467_G_scaffold90825_1_pt1 | contig 12650 bp, 7 predicted proteins | sample TARA_B110000467 | Tara Oceans TARA_B110000467 (sample SAMEA4398341) | marine metagenome | biome: Polar Biome; feature: [MES] marine water layer (ENVO:01000295) within the mesopelagic zone...; material: water (ENVO:00002006), including particulate matter (ENVO:01000060) such as...... | reverse complement strand
AACGGATTTTAAGATGTCACCCCTTTTCAAAAAATAGTGGTTGGGACCCTGCATGAACACAGATAACAAACGAATTTTTTTAGCTGGTGCACTCATTTTTATTGTGTTGCTATTACAGCCATTTTATTATGATTGGCTGGGGATTAATCAAGGTGAGCCTCAGGAACAGATTTTTTCGGAGGAAATAAAGGCGATTGAGAAAAATAAAGATTTTTTCGAACAAAAATCGACTAAAGTATCTCCTGTAAAATTCAAAACTGACGAAGAGTTCTTTGTCATAAATACTAGCCTATATTCTACAACAATCACAAATCGTGGCGGCGGTTCGGTTGTACAAATGGTTTTGAATGAAATGAACAATATGGATTATCGCTTTCAAGGTAGCTATGATAATCTAGGTGAATATATTGATGAAAGTTTAGTTGCTCTTTCTGCAGTAGAAAATCAAAATTGCACGCCCTGTCTTTCTTCTTATGATGTCGCTGAAGATGATTATCTTTTATTTAATGCTCCCTTTTCGATAAAAAGTAATAACTATTCAAAAACGTATACTCTTGAGCCAAGCGATGAACTAACCCTTTCCTTTCAATATGTTGACGAAAGTGGAATGACTATACAAAAGGATGTTGTTTTCCGAGGGGACTCCTATGAAATTGAACATAATTTCAATCTAGAAAATACTGCTAATTTTTATGGTGATCATTTTGAACTTCGCTGGCAGGGAGGTTTAAATCCCACAGAGAAAAATCAAATTGAAGATGTCACATATGCATATGGCATGTCTGGTCAATCTGAAGAAACTGAAGAAATAAATCAAACTAGTATTGATGATGCACATGCAAGGCAGGTCTTAGATGGGAATACTGACTGGGTTGCCATTAGAAATAAATATTTTATAGCTGGATTAATTGCTGATACCCGCGGAACCTTTGCCACTCTGCAGTCTCATAATGGGGAATTTCCTCAGCGCGAAATAACACCTGTTTATTCGGCGTCTATTGGGTACCCCATATCCATAGAAAAAATTAATTCTCGTTTATATTTAGGCCCCTTAGATTTAGAGAAAATTGAACTTACTGGTACAACTTTGGATAAAACTATGAGTTTAGGGTTTTCACTTATTAGACCACTTGGAAAAGCCGTCCTTTGGCTTTTAAAATTTTTGCATAACACTTTAAATTTAAATTATGGATTTATTCTAATAATATTTGCCTTGCTTGTTCGTATCATAACTGGGCCGCTTACTAAAAAAACTTTTGAATCAACACAAAAAACACAAAAATTACAGCCTCTGCTTAAAAAAATTCAAAAAAAATATAAAGATAATCCAACAAAAATAAACCAAGAGACTATGGCTCTATATAAAGAAAAGGGCGTAAATCCACTTGGAGGGTGTTTACCAATGCTCATACAAATGCCACTGATGTGGGTTTTATTTGTAGTCTTTAGATCAACTATAGAATTTAGGGGTGCCGAATTTATTTTTTGGATAAAAGATCTCTCTCAGCCAGATGCAATTATAAACCTACCATTTACTATACCTATCTACGGTTCTCATATTGCAGTTTTACCGATTCTAATGGGATTCTCAATTTTCCTTACACAAAGAATGTCTATGGCTACAATGGACAAGGCCCAACGGCCAATGATGTATATAATGAATGGATTTTTTGTTTTGCTGTTTAACCAATTTCCATCAGGATTAAACCTCTATTATACGGTTTATAATATTCTAAATTTCTTTCAACAGAGAACAATTCGTATCAAGAATGAGGGCGCTTAACGCTCTTAAGATTCATGTATAACAATGATACTATTGCGGCCCTTGCAACTCCTCCTGGTATAGGTGCTTTAGCAATAATTCGTATTTCTGGTGAAAACCTTGAGCTGCTGTTTCAAAAACTCACCAAAAACAAATCTATAAAAGACCGATTTGCCACGTTTTCTTCAATTTATTGTCCCAACACTCAAGAAGTATTAGATAGTGGTATTATAATCTATTTTAAGGCCCCTAGAAGTTTCACTGGTGAAGATTTAATCGAAATCAACTGCCATGGAGGGGAATATATTTCAAAATCAATTTTAAGTTCACTTTACGCTTATCATCTTAGGCCTGCAAATCCTGGAGAATTTTCTTTTCGTGCGTTCATGAATGGAAAAATTGACCTTATACAAGCAGAGGCTATTTCCGAATTAATTTCATCTAAATCTACGAAAGCAGTTAAAAATAATCTTAATAGTATTAATGGCTATGTGTCAAACTATGTGGATAAGTTAAGGAATGATATTATTAATTTACTCTCAATAATCGAGCATGAGCTTGACTTCACTGAAGAGGAAATTGAAAAAATGCGCTATGATAAGCTTGTAGATGAATTATATAAAATAGACACTGCAATTTCTAAAATTGTAAATACTTCCGCAATGGGTAAAATGCTCTCATCTGGCGCAAGAGTAGCTTTGTTTGGCCCACCTAATGCAGGGAAGTCTTCCCTCTTTAATGCTATCCTGGGTTTTGATCGCGCGATTGTTTCAGATATTTCTGGGACCACTAGGGATGTGGTAGAGGCTTGGTTTGAGTTAAGTGGAATTCCAGTTTGTCTTATTGACACTGCAGGCTATTGGGATTCCGATAATTATTTAGAATCAATGGGTATTGAGCGAACCAAACAGCAAATTGTATTAGCAGATATTGTGCTTTTTATTGACACTGAAGACCCTGCCCAAACTTTTTCTGGCTTAAACATTGATTTAGATCAAACTAAAATTTTATTTATAAAAAGTAAATCCGATCTAAATGATAATTTCACTACCCTCAACTCTAATATTATTAACATATCCACTAAAAGCAATGAGGGTATAGCCAATCTATTAGAGGAAATATCAACTAAGCTATCCTCAACTTTTGGATCGCATTCTAACCTTGATCCAATTATTGTATCTAAAAGGCAGAGGCACCTATTGTTAGAGGCGCAAACTATTTCTAATAAAGCACTCTCACTAACAAATAATAATATAGAAACAGATATTCTAGCATCAATTCTACATGGCTTAAATGATACACTTGGGGAAATTATCGGAAATGTTTCCAATACAGAAGTAGTTAATAATATTTTTTCAGAATTTTGTGTGGGTAAATAGCTTTGGGCACTAAACCTATAATCATTGCTGGTGGCGGACACGCGGGAATTGAGGCGGCTTTAGCTATTTCTCGAATGGGTTATAGGGCACTAATTATTACCCTTGATCCAAAGTCAATTGGTAGAATGTCCTGTAATCCTGCAATTGGTGGTCTCGCTAAGGGTCATATTGTAAAGGAAATTGATGCGCTTGGTGGCGTAATGGGAAGAGCCGCTGACTTTTCTGGAATTCAATTTAAAACATTAAATAAATCAAAGGGCCGGGCTGTCTGGTCACCTAGAGCCCAGGTTGATAAACTCAAATATACTCAATTTATACAAAATAAAATTTCATTAGATGAAAATATTGAGGTTATTGCTGGTGAGGTTGTGGACTTTACTGTTAATAACTCTAATGTTTCCTCAGCAATTTTGAAAGACCATAGCGCCTATCCCTGTGCTTCATTAATTATTACCGCAGGTACTTTTTTAAATGGCTTAATTCATATTGGAGAACGAAAATTTAGAGCTGGGAGAATGGGTGAAAAGCCTGCTGTTGGATTAACTGAATCTCTTATTAATAATGGGTTTAGTGTTGGAAGACTAAAAACTGGCACTCCCCCAAGACTGCTAAGCTCATCAGTAGACTGGGAAAAAACCCTCTTGGCTCCAGGCGATGAAACGCCGAGCCCTTTTTCTATTAATTCTATTGGTAAGTTTAAACCTATTAATGAGCCCTGTCATATTGTTAACACCAACGTAAACGTACATGAATATTTAAAAGATAACCTGCACAGATCAGCCATGTTTTCTGGGCAAATTGAGGGAGTTGGGCCAAGATATTGCCCAAGTGTGGAGGATAAAATTGTACGTTTTGCATCACGAGATAGCCATCAGCTTTTTCTTGAGCCTGAATGGACAAATTCAAGTCAAATTTATGTAAACGGATTTTCAACCAGCATGCCAGAGTCAATTCAAAAACTAGCACTAATGCAAATACCTGCCTTGAAAAATGTTGAGTTTATTAGGCCTGGCTACGCAATTGAATATGACTATTTCCCCTCTTCTCAATTAAGGTCTACTTTAGAGACAAAGTCTATTAATGGTCTTTTTCTTGCAGGCCAAATTAATGGCACTTCTGGATATGAAGAAGCTGCAGCTCAAGGTTTAGTGGCGGGAATAAATGCTGCCAGTAAGGTAAATAATTTGCATCCATTTGTGCTACGAAGAAGTAACTCATATATTGGGGTATTGATCGACGATCTAATAACAAAGACTATTGACGAGCCCTATAGAATGTTTACTTCAAGGGCAGAACATCGACTGTCCTTACGGCCTGACACTGCACCCCTGCGGCTAACAGAGCTAGGCATCAAATATGGTCTAATTACTCCAGAACAAAAAGCCTTGTTTAACAGGTTCAAATTAGAGGTTGAGCAAGCTAAGCTTTTTATTAAATTAACCAAATCAAACCTATTTTCTGACACAAAAGAACCTCTACAAAAAACTATTTTAAAAAGTACGGCTACTATTTCTCAAATACAGATGGAGTACATTGAGCTACAGAGTTATGCGCCACAGTCACTTTTCACTGCTGAGACGGATATCAAATATCAAGGCTATGTTGATATTGAAAACAGGAGGATCTCACAGTTCAATAAAATTGAAAATATAAAAATCCCTAAAACAATAAATTATAGTAAGCTTATTAGTATGTCAGCTGAATCAATTATCAAGTTAGAAAAGGTTCGCCCTGAAACACTCGGGCAAGCTACTAGAATTGCTGGTGTCCGTGCTTCAGACATATCAATCCTCTCGATTGCCATCAAAAAAAAAGGTTAATGTTTCACGTGAAACAATCCCCTGATTCTTTTTTTATTAAATATAAAGCTTTTTTAAATAATGGAGGTGCTCTTAATAATTGTACTCCCAATTTTCTGATTTCATTTTTATCTTCTACAGAAAAGCCTACCTGTGTTTATATTGAAGATAGTCTTTTCAGCCTAATTCATGAGCAAAATCAACTGAGCTGGGATAAGCATAAAGTGATTTGGATTCCGCCCAAATCTACATTTTTAGACGATATACCTGTTGGCTTCAATTCACTTTATGGTAAGTCCATTGGATTGCTAAAAACAGTCTCATCCTCTTTGTGGGGTGATGTAAAGCTTGTTGTGTGTAGTGCTTCTCAACAGGGGCTAAAAATTCCTATTTCACCATCAAGGCCATTCGTTGTTAATAAGGATTCCGAATACGACCTGCTTATTGACTTTTTAAGCAACAATCAGTATCACAGTGTTGACTTAGTGGTTGACAAATTTCAATTTTCTATAAGGGGAGCTTTAGTTGATTTTTTTCCTCCCACCTCTGATGTGCCTATAAGGGTTGGTTTTTATGGTGACGATGCGGTCTTGCATAAATTTGACATTAATACGCAGGCCACTGCCCAAAAAATCGAGGACTTCAAGGTTTCTACAAATTCAAGTGATGGTCGTGACACTTTATTGAGCTCACTTATTAAAGATACTTTCAATGTATTTTACTTAGATGGGGAGAGGTCTTTGTCAAAAAAAATTGGTTCTTTTGAAGAAATTGATTTTCCATACAATGAATTAACTTTTGATCTTTTTATAGAAAATTATAGAGATAGTTATAATGTGTTGAATTATAATTGTTTAAGTGGATTTGTTTCTTCTAGAGTGGCGTGGGTGCCGCCATGGTTTCTAAAAGATGGCTTCGCTGTAAAATTAGATGTTCATAAAAAAATAATTAAAAATTCTTTTTCCTACACCGACCTTCATGTTGGGGATTATATTGTTCACCAAGATTGTGGTGTGGGATTGTTTAGGGGGTCCAAGGTCCTTGAGGATGATGATGGAGGAATTCAAGAATTACTAGTATTAGAGTATTTAAATGGTGGCTTGGTTTCGCTGGACATAAACTATCTCCATAAATTAAGCCATTTTGCTAGCGCTGACACTGAAGGTGTTGTGCTAGACTCTTTAAATAAAAAGGGGTTATGGGAAAACAAAAAGAAAAGTGCCAAAAAACAGGCAAATGAGGTTGTTGAATCTTTATTGTCTGCCTATGCCTTGCGAACTAATATTACCCGCCCTCCGTTTGTAGAAGACAAACAGATTGAGGCTCTTTTTATCAATCAGTTTCCATATGAAGAAACAATTGACCAAAAACATGCTTGGAAAGAAATTTCAAATGATATGGGCGACAGTAGTCCCATGGATCGTTTGCTTTGTGGAGATGTTGGGTTTGGCAAAACTGAGATTGCAATCCGAACCGCTTTTAGGGCTATTTTAAATGGCAAACTTGTCCTTGTCTTGGCCCCCACAACGATTTTAGCTCAACAACTTGAAGGCTCTTTTAAAAATAGGTTGAAGTCTTTTGGTGCACGTGTTAATTCTGTTTCACGCTTTAAGACCAAGGGGGAGGTACAAAAAATAAAAGAGGCCTGGTCTGCCGGTAAAATTGATATTCTTGTGGGAACACATGTGGTTTTATATGATGATATTTACTTAAACAATGTTGCTTTAATTATTGTTGATGAAGAACATCGTTTTGGGGTAAAGCAAAAAGAGAAAATTCGTGCAATCAAGCACACTATTGATGTGCTCTCTATGTCTGCAACCCCAATTCCCCGCACACTAAACCTGGCCTTAGCGGGAATCAGGGAAATATCTACTCTAAATACTCCACCCAAATCTCGACTTCCAATCGAAACGCAGATATCATACTTAAATGACACGCTTATTAAAACTGCAATATTAAATGAAAAATATCGAAATGGACAGCTTTTTTTTGTGCATAACGATGTTAAGACTTTGCCAAACTATGTAGCTTATCTACAAAAGCTTTTACCTGCAATTTCCATTGATATTATTAACGGACAAATGCCTTCTCGGCAAATTGAACTTGTCATGAATAGATTTATAAATAAAGAAATTGATGTTCTTGTTTGCACCTCCATTATTGAAACTGGCATTGATATCGCGAATGCAAATACGGTTATTATTAATAATGCGCAGCAGTTTGGGTTATCTCAGCTATATCAAATTCGTGGGCGGGTTGGAAGAGGAATAAGGCAAGCCTACGCTTATTTACTATTGCCTCAAGGAAGGATTTTAAAAAATGATGCCTACAAGCGATTAAAGGCAATTGAAGAAAACACCCATTTGGGTGCTGGTTATAATATTTCGAATATGGATTTAGAAATTCGTGGTGCTGGGGCTGTTTTTGGATACAAACAAAGTGGTGGTGTAGGACGGGTTGGCTTTGAGCTCTATTCTTTATATATAAAAGAGGTCTTGGCAAGGTTAAGGGAAAACAAGGTTCCTGATATTTTCCCACAAGACGTAATCGTAAACATCCACAAAAACACTATTATACCTGAAGAGTATATTTCCTCTCCTTCTATAAGAATTTCTTTTTATAGAAAGTTAAGCTCAGTTGTTTCAATAGAAAATATTAATGATATTGAGAATGAGTTGATAGATCGTTTTGGCCCAACCCCAGCTTCCATTCGCCCATTAATAAACTTTTGGAAAATTAGGGTTGTTGCGTCTACTTGTGGCATTTTGTCTCTTGAAAAATCAAATGGTATTCTTTCTATAATATTATGTCAATCTTTTTTGGAACATTCTATTGATTTGATTTTTAAACACCTTCCTGGTATATCGAAAGACTTAGGGTGGGGGTATCAGTTTAAACCTCAAAAAAATAACAATTTATGTCTTTTATTCAACCTTGGTAATAGTTTAGAAATCTCTTCTAAGGTTTTAGTTTTTATGGATAAATTACGGACTATAATTAAACTATAATTTTACGGAGATTTTATGAATTTTATTTATGCGCTAATTTTAATTTCATCAGTCTTTTCGATGGAGGTTGTAACCATTGGAAATCAAGTGTTTTCTGAACAGGATTTTTTTAATAAATATGGGGGTGGTGAGTGGGAGAGAAGTGATAATAAACAAAAAGATCGCATGCTTAATGATTATATTAAAAGAGAGGCTTGTGCAATTCAGGCAAAATATCTGGGTTTTTTGAATGACCCAAATATTGCTATTAAGTTAAGGGATCGCTCTAATATGGTTATGGTAAATTCTGTTTATGAAGAGCTTGTGGCTAAACCTCTCGTCCCGGAAAGGGTGCTTTCTAAAACAAGAAAAAATATTAAAACTGAAATTGATGCCTCACATATACTTGTGGCGCATAATGACTCTCGATTACAACAGCCACCAAACAGAACAAAGGATGAGGCTTTTCTCTTAGCTCAAAGCATTAAAGGTAAACTTGATTCTGGGGAAGATTTTGTAGCACTTGCAAAAAAACTTTCTGATGATCCAAGTGCACAAAAAAATGGTGGTACCTTGGGTTGGGTTGGTTGGGGTAGAACGACTGGAGCCTTTCAAGATGCCGCCTTTTTATTAAGCCCTGGGGATTTTTCTGATCCTATATTAACAGATTTTGGCTACCATCTTATTTTGGTTAAAAATAGACGAGAATCAGAGTATTCTCAGCTTTCTGGTGAAGCTCTGGATCTTGCTGTTTATAATGCCAGTAGGGGTGCGGTTTCACACCTGCTTAGGGGCGCAGCCACAGCCTTTGACTCACTACACCTTTCTAATGCGGGTGTTAAATATAATGAGGAGGCACTGTCTAAAATTGCAAGTCTAGTTTTAGAAGAAAAAGAGCGTAAAAAAATATCTGGCCAATATAAAGTAGATTTGGTTTCGCTTTTTGATAATACGGATGATATTGGCGTTGTATGTGTTTATAATATGCAAGGAGTGGGAATTAAGTGGTTTTCTCAAAAACTACGCGGAACCCCCTCCTCTCAACACCCTCCCCTGGAAAGCGTTGAGGGTATAAAGTCGGCCTTTAATATTATACTATTACAATCTTTTGCTGTAAAGTTGGGCGAGGAAGAGCGCATTTTTGAAAGCAGTCTATATTTAAACCAGGTTGAGTCAATGGAAAAGTCCCTTCTTTATGATACTTATTTAAAGTGGCTTGTAAACACCGCAGAAAAACCTGACTCTGTGCAGGTTGGTAAATATTATAATGATAATAAGGATGATAAATACAGGGACCCCATCAAGGTTGTTGTTCGTGAAATAAAGGTATTAAATCGTAGATTAGCAGACAGTTTACTGATAGAAATACAGGGTGGTTTAGATTTTATAGATATCGCCACCCTATACAGTAAAACAAACCCTTCTCGGGGGGGCTTAATGCAGCCCTTTGCTGAGGGGAAATATAATGATATGGGGAGGGTGGCCTTTTCAATAAAAACAGGGGAAGTGTCCCCTGTAATTGAGAACCTCGATAGGAGTTTTTCAATTATCAGGGTAGAAGAAAGTCTCCCGGAAAAATATTCAGACCTTAAAAGGGTTTATACTCGAATTGAATCCTACTTAATGAGAGAGTCACAAAACAGGGCAAAAGAAAATGGGGTTAACGGTTTGTTTGAAAAATTAAAAATTACAATAAACCCTAGTTTTTTCGTTGGAGAAAATCTTGATAAAAATTAGTTTATTATTTTTATTAATCTCTTTAGGGGGAGCAAGTGACTCTCCAGTAGACGGATTGTTGGCTGTTGTGGGAAATAATACAATTTTACATACAGATGTTTTTCAACAAGCACAAATGGTTGCAATGCAACAAGGTATAGATGTTTCTCAAAACCCATATGCTTTTGAGCGGATATACAACAAAACTCTTTCCAATATGGTAGATCAATATGTTTTGCTCGCAGCGGCAGAAAAGGATACGACCATAGAGATTACTGCAAGTGAAGTTGATGTTGCCCTAGAACAGCAATTGGCGGAAATAATATCACGGGCGGGGTCAGAAAAAGCTCTTGAGGAGGCATTGGGCCAACCTATAAGGCAAATTAAAAAAGATTATTGGGTTGAGGTTAAAAACATGATTCTTATAGATAGGTTTCGATATAACCTGTTTTCAGGTGTTGATGTTACCAGAAAAGAAGTTGAAAATTTTTATTATCACTACAAAGACTCTCTTCCCCCTACGTTGGCAAAAATAAGGTTTAGTTTAATTGAGTTGCCTTTTATAGTGGGTGAAAAATCTAAAAGGGCAGAGTTTCTTTTAATTAAACAACTAAGGGAACAGATTGAGGGTGGAGCCCTCTTTGAAAGCGTTGCAAAAGAATTCTCACAAGACCCTGGCTCTTCAGGGGCGGGTGGGGATTTGGGTTATATGAAAAGAGGAACTCTAGTTTCTGAATACGAGGAGGTCGCCTTTTCTCTTAATTTAAATGAAATAAGTGAACCTGTACTTTCTCCGTTTGGCTATCATTTAATTCAACTCCTGGACAAAAAGGGTGAAAGTATACACACGCGACATATCCTTCGTTTTTTGAAGCCCTCCAATGAAGACAAGGAGGCTGTTTTAGAAAACATCCGTGGCATATATTCACAAACACAGTATGACCCTGGTCTCTTTGACTCTCTTGCTCAAGAAATAAAGTACGATTTAAAAAACAGCTCAGGTGTATATCCATTGGTTTCTATAAAAACTATTCCGCCCAATGTTTTGTCCGCAATTAAAGAGACACCAACACAAAGCCTTTCTTACCCTTTTGAATCTAAAAATGAATCTGTATGCCTTGCTTATGTTTTTGAAAAAAGAGACTCTGTTAATCCAACTTTAGACAACTCCTGGGAAACTATAAAAGAGTTCGCAAAGAATGAAAAAATTAATAAAACCTTTTCGTTGTGGTTGAAAAAAAATAAGGGGGAAACTTTTGTTAAAATTTTTCGTCCGTAAACTTTTATTGTTTTTTTCTAAAACAATAAACTTATTCACAGGCTTATCCACATAATGTTATCCTTTAATTGGCTACCAAAAATTTTAGGTAAATTTAATACAAACAGCTTATTTCAAAAGGTTTTCAACAAACGCATATACATAAGTATATATATACTTATATAATTAACTATATATATATATGGTTATTAAGGTTTTTATTGGTAGTATTTGTCTTGAATAAACCCCCTGTTTTAAGATAAAATTACCTATTGATTTTAAGATCACTTTAACTGGTTAAAGCTAGGAGGAAATAAAATGAAATTTTCTGTGGAAAAAACCACCCTTTTACAATCTTTACAGTATGTAAATAAAGCCATTCCAACAAGGTCAACCCTACCTATTTTAAGCTGTGCCTTATTTGAGATAATTGAAGGACAGCTTTTAATAAGAGCAACCAATCTAGAGGTTTATATTTCAGTAAAAATTGATATTAAAGACTTAGCTGCTGGTAAGATTGCAATTCCATTAAACACCTTGCTTGATATTACAAATGCAATGCCTGAAGATTTTTTACATTTTGAAATATCAGATATTGGAAAAGTAAACATTAAAAGTACTTGTGGTAAATATACTATAATGGGACAACCTGCAGATGAATTCCCATCAGAGCCAACGGTGGAAAAGGGAAACAACCTTGTTGTGCCCTCAACAGAGTTCAATGAGATTATAGAAAACACTATATACGCAACCAGCAAAGATGATTTAAAGCCTGTGCTTCAAGGTGTTTTGGTAAATATGTCACCCAAAGGCCTAACAGCTGTTGCAACCGATGGACACCGCCTTGTTCGTTTAAAGAAAACAGCTTTAAAGTCCGGTTCTTTTGAGGGGTCTGTTATTATTCCAGTTAGGTTTCTATCATTATTAAAACCGTTTCTAAAAAAAGGTGAATCTCTATCTCTGCAAATTGGAGAAAACCACATCATGGTTAATCTTAATAGCGTAAGGGTATCTTCTCGAATAATTAAGGACCGCTACCCAGACTATGAAGGAGTTATTCCTAAAAACAATGAAAGTGAATTGACTATAAATAAAAATGAATTACAAGGGTCAGTAAAGCGTGTTTCTATTTTTTCTAATAAATCTACTAAGCAAATAGCCCTTTCATTGGATATTAATAAAATTACAATTTCCACTGAGGACCCTGAAAACATTACAACAGGAAAAGAATCTATTGACTGTTTATACTCAGGTGAACCCATGATAATTGGCTATAATTCTCAATATTTAGGGGATGTATTAAAAAACCAAAATTCAGAAGAAATCAAAATTCTCTTTAAATCCCCCTTAAGTGCAGGAATTTTTCTTCCCAAAGAGCAACTGGATGATGAAGAAAAAACAACCCTATTAATGCCAATAAGATTAAACGATTAAAAAGAAATGTATCTCAAAAATATTGAGATAAAAAACATCAGGTCAATATCTTTATATGAGAATAATTTTTCTAAAGGAATTAATTTGATTTATGGTAAAAATGGAGTGGGTAAAACAACTATTTTAGAGGCAATACATACACTTTCTATTTCAAAAAGCTTTCGTTCTGGATATAGAAAAAATATCCAAAAAACAAAAACAGAATTTATGAGTATTGTTGGGGAAATATCTGGAAAAAGAATAAATAAGATAGCCTATCGGAAAATGAAGCAGTATTATAGAATTAAAATTAACGAAACGGAAATAAGTAAA